>Ga0256404_1002574_pt1 | contig 39728 bp, 31 predicted proteins | sample RumenRJG_01DNA_FD_185990 | JGI IMG/M metagenome (GOLD analysis project Ga0256404, IMG submission 185990) | Bovine rumen microbial communities from Lethbridge, Alberta, Canada - RJG_01 | ecosystem: Host-associated > Mammals > Digestive system > Stomach > Rumen | place: Canada: Alberta | collected...
AGTAATATTTCATGTTGCCTCATGCTTGTTTTAACACTCAAAGATAACCATTTTCCGTGAATTGAGCAAATATAATATGTTATAAACAATTAATAATCAGAAGCCTGCATTTAATTAGTAGACCCTAGTTACAGAAGGCAAAATCGGCCTGTTTTAAGCAGATACAAAAACATCTCATCAGAGCTTATTATTCATTACCGGAATAGCACAAGCAGATACGCACCAGACCCACGGCAGCGCCATTAATCAATAACAAAAGGTTTGGTAGTGAGACATAAGTTTAGGCGCCATACATTCGGCGTTTTGGAATTCTGATGCGCGTTATGCATCATAACCAGACTGCAAGAAATGTTCTCAGTAGCCTTATCTATACAAAAATAGAATAAACCGCCGAAGCCTTTTAGCGGCTACAAACAGACAAAATTATACATGCAACCTATTATTTATTCATTTACAACAATTGTGAGTTTCGGCAGTCTTTGTATCTTTGTTAAGTGAATTCAAGCAAGACGAATGACGGCAAGTCTGAGCTCATCAAGCCAGTTTATTACCACGAAGACCAAACAGTGGTACCATAAAAGCAATGCCTTGCTGAAGTCTGAACCACAGATTCAGCAACTTGGTTCAACATATTAATATAATGACTAATAGAGTAAGATATATTCAGTAGAAATTCGTTCAAATGACACAGCATTTTCCCTATAAGCAGACGCTTATCGCATTAGCGCTGACAGCCGTGCCAACGTTGGCTCAGACCATTGACGGGGGCATGTCGAAATTCACCTCCACCAATACGGCCATTACGAAGTCGTACAACTGGGCGCGCAAGACTGCACTCTCGTACGCTCATGACAGCAACGATGCAGTAGGTCCGTGGTACGAAGCTGCCCTACCCAATCGAGAAGCATTCTGCATGCGTGATGTTTCTCACCAAGTAGTCGGTGCCCATCTTCTGGGGCTCGAGCGGCAGAACAAGAATATGCATACTCACTTTGTAGAGAATATCTCAGAAAGTCGCGACTACTGCTCGTACTGGGAGATCAATCGCTACAACAAGCCATGCCCGGCCGATTACGCTAACGATCATTCATTCTGGTACAATCTCGATGCGAATTTCGACGTGCTTATTTCCGATTATAAGCTCTACCAATGGACTGCGGACGAAGACTATATCAAAGCGAAAGCCTTTGCAAACTTTCATAAGCTGACGACTCATCAATATCTCGAACGTTGGATGCTCGAGCCTGAGCAAGTGATGCACCGCCCGCTTCTACTCAATGATAAAGTGACGCGCGAGCAGGGCAATAACTTTTACGGATGCCGCGGCATACCATCCTACACAGAAGGGATTCCCCGTCTCACTATGTCCGCCGACCTTTTGGCCATCATTTCCAATGCGATGAAGGCTTACGCTGAAATGTGTACGATGGAAGACAATGAACAGGAAGCACGGCAAGCGCGGGCCAAGTCTGAACAATATTCTGAGATTATTGAGAGCCAATGGTGGGACGCAAAAAATAACCGGTATAACATGCTGGTCAATGACAGCGGCCAATTCCATTCACAGCAAGGCATGGAATTTCTGCTTCATTACCCCATTACCACTCGTGCGGAGCGCATTAATTCGTGCCTCGATCATTTTGAGACACGTCCACAAGCCATTGAGCAGATCAGTTATCAAACTGCCCTGCTTTATCGCTACAATCGCGCCCATACGGCCGACAGCCTCATAGCCCTATTTCCTGATATGCCCCGCGCACTCTACCCGGAGGTTTCCTACGCACTTATCGAAGGGATTGTGACAGGGCTGATGGGCGTAGAACCTGACGCGCAACATCGTATCCTAAGCACAGTCTATCGCGGCGATGATAATGACAAAGCTGAATTGACTGACGTACCTCTTTGGGGCGGGAAAATTGACCTTAGACATGACGGGAAACTTGCCTCGCGACTTACAAATAATACTGGAGCTCGGCTTACTTGGATAGTGAAGTTTGCTGGCAAGCATCGCAACATTTATATCAATGGGAAGAGACGCAAGGCAGTAAGGATGATGGATGAATTAGGAAAAGCCTGCAGCAAAGTAAAAGTGCAAATTCCTGCCAATCAGACTGCAGAAGCCTCTTTGAGGAAGTGATTATATAAACCGCGTGACGGCATAGGCCACTCTCCACAGACCGCGCACGCCGCGGGATGTTAGGAAGCTCAGACAATAGCCAAGCTTGCGGATAAACCAATTCGGCCGCACAGTTTCGGCATACCTCAGCATCTGCTCTGAGGCTGCGGCGTCTCTCTCCCTCAGCATTGTTCCGGACAATAAAAAGGCTTTCAAGGCCAGAGCAGACAAGAATCGCTTTTCCCCATGCGCCAGCCTGCGAATGTCCGCTTCAGCACGCTGCATGGCATGGATCAACGCGCTACAGGAAGCAGAGAATCCGCTACCGGTTATGCTCTCAGAATGCGCTCGGATGCGATGGTAAGATTTATTTCTAAACCATACTATCGCAGGAGAGGAGAGAAGGATACGCACCCCCAGTTCCCAGTCGTTCCATCTCATGATACTCTCATCCCATCCTCCTATCGTCGATACAAAGGATCGTTTTGCTATAAAAGACTGGGTGGAAATTTCTGAGGCCAATATCTGCGCCTCAGGGCGCGAGCTGCCAACAAACACACGTGGTATCAATTGCCCGTCCTGAAGCACTGAAGTGCCGGTTACCACGATATCCGTACTCTCTGCGACGTTACGAGACATATCCGATAGAAAGTCTCTGCTCATCACGTCATCCGAATCAAAAAAAGAGATCCACTCACCGCTTGCAAGCCGCAACCCAGCATTGCGCGCTGCGGACGCTCCCCTCTTCTGCTCTACTATAACAATCACACGGAAGTCGGGCGCCGCATATTTGTCTGCAAAATCACGGCTCACAAAGAGCGAAGCGTCGGTTGACCCGTTGTCGACGATTATCAGCTCGATGGGCCGGTAAGTCTGCGCTCTGACGGACTGAAGAGTCTCGTTCAGAATAGACGCCCTGTTGTAAACAGGAACGACGACGGAGATGAGGCGACCTTTCATGCGATAAGAGAATTATCAGCAGCGCCCTATTTTACGGGCATAGGCAATGCCATCCATCATGTCGTGGAAAGCCTGTACGCGCGACATCCCCTTTACATGGAAAAGTGCAAATTTAATGACCCGGAGCACTGCGCCTGTCCTCCCGTGAAGCGCGGCAAGTACAGCGCCTTTGGAGCGCCGGACGGAAGCAAGGCTATTGAACTTTGTGCCCGTTGTGGAACTATCGCTGCTCACTATCGTCATGGGGAAGAACCATACTTTCAGGCCCTGCGCTATGGCGTCGTGTATAAAGATTTCGTCCTCGCCGGCGGCAAGGTACTCTGAGCCCAGTCCATAGTGCTCATCAAAAGCGGGATACTTGTTATTACCACGTACAGCAATCTCATTGGAACGCACGAAATACCCGCGCGGCATCTTCTCAAGCGAGAATGATACCGTAGGATATGTGCGGTTCAGTTTCCCGTCATAGTCGGCCGACCGGAAGCATATAATATCCTTATCAGGACACTCACGAAACGTATAAAGCAGGCGGTCGAAATCGCCGTCTGTATAGCAATTGTCGTCATCTGCAAAAAGAAGAATGTCGCCTTTACTCATGCGGAGCGCCTGATTGCGATTGACCGAAAGACCACTGTTATTGAAGCAATATATACGCACATCGTCGCGCGATTTAAGTTCATCGGGAATCAAATTCTTGTCCGCATCGCTGGCGTATTGGAAGGAGACAAGATAACTTACGTCTTCGCGTTTTCTGGAGAGCACGTTGGGGACATCCAGAATTCCCTTGCCGCAAGTGCAGATAAGGACCTCGATAGTCATGACACAGACGAATTATGCCTTATATAATGTATGCCTCTCAGCATTTGACGAAACATTGGCAGGAAATGCGCCATGCGGCTCCGCGCGGCTCTCAGGGCATATTTGAAGCAATATACGTAAGCATGGCGCCCGTTACGATACCAGGCAATGGCTCCGAAAGAGCGCTGCACGCCCGGATCGATGTAAATCATGCGCTGTTTGAGCATCGTAGAAGTCTCGACTATCTTTTTAGGAAAGTAGCGCATCTTCAGACCGAGGCGTTCAGCAGTAATAAGCCAGATATCCTGCTCTCCGCAAGTGAGACAATCGCAGCCGAGACCGAAACGCTCATCAAAGTGAATGCGGTTCTGAATGCTCGTACGCTTGCACGCCATCTCGAGAGCCGAAATCTCCATGTTGAGATTGTTGGGGTAATCCACTACGCTGTCGGGATAGTTCTTCAACGGGCGGCCGGTATAGGTGGAGGCCTGAAAGAACGCGACATCTATGTCAGGGTTGCTCTCAAAGGTGCTACTGATAACATCAAATCCCTCAGCAGAGAAGCGCGCATCGTCATCGGCAAAAAGTACGATATCGCCCGTCGCCACGGCGAGAGCCCTGTTCCTGTTCGCGGACAGGCCGCGGCCTTTTATCTTCTGAAACTTGACATCTTTCCGCTCCAGCAGTTCCTGCGGTATCAGCTCCAGATAACGCTCATCGGTATATTGATAAGAAATGACATAGCTCACGTCTTCCCGCGGAGCAATCAGATTGTCGGGGATGCGTACAACGCCTTTATTAATAGTACAAATAAGGATTTCTACTTTTATCATCGGAAGTCGTTTATCAGATTAATAATTGTGCTGACCTCATCTTCAGTCAGAGCGGTATTGGACGGGAGACTCAGTTCCCTGCGGCAGACAGACTCAGTATGCGGAGCATTGGCGCCGGAGAGCACTTGTCCCAGGGCGGGCTGAGCATGCGGCGGGATGGGATAATGTATAATGGTTTTCACGCCCCGCTGCAACAGATACTCCTGCAACTCGTCTCTTCTGTCGCAAAATACGGGATAGACATGGTAGACACTGTGGCAAGCCTGGCATTTATATGGCGTAGCGACAATCGGATTGGTGATCTCGCGGCTATATCTGGCGGCTATCTGCTGCTTCCGCGCGTTAACCCTGTCCAGATATCCGAGCTTGAGCGACAGCACTGCGGCCTGAAGCTCATCGATGCGGCTGTTGATGCCTGCTTCGGTATGGTAGTATTTCTTCGCCGAACCGTAATTTGACATTACCCGCACCATTGCCGCCAGTTCATCGTCATTGGTCGTGACCGCACCGGCATCGCTGAGAGCGCCGAGGTTCTTGGCGGGATAGAAACTGAATCCGGCGGCATCGCCCAGGCTGCCTGCACGCCGGCCTTCGGCGTCCGTGGCGCCGTGAGCCTGAGCCGCGTCCTCTACGACCTTCAGCCCATGAGTGTGAGCAAAGGCGAGGATGTACGGCATGTCGCAGAGAGCTCCGTAGATGTGCACGGGCATGATGGCACGTGTGCGCGGCGTAAGCAGGCTCTCAAGCAGGGACGCATCCATCAGATAATCGTCCTCGTTCACATCGCAGGCTACGGGCTTCAGCCCGGCGCGCAGCACGGCGAGGAAGCTCGCCGCAAACGTATTGGCCGAGACTATGACCTCATCGCCGTCGCTCCAATGATTAATGCGCTTGTAGGCCATGAGTATCAGCGTCAGCGCATCCAGTCCATTGGCCACGCCCACGCAATGCTTCACGCCGCAATAGTCGGCAAAGCCGCGCTCAAAAGCCGCAACCCTCTCTCCGTACAGATATGTGCCGCTCTTCACCACCTCGTCTACTACAGACGAGAGGCGGGGCTCATATTTCTCCGAGATCTTGCGCAAGCTCAAATACTCTATCATGCTTCTAATAATTTCATTGCCTCAGGCAAATCCAGTTCGTAAGTGTCATAACACATGGACCTGGCGCCAAAACCTTCTTTCTCGAATATTAATCCGTCGTTCAGAATGCGTCCGTTATCCTCTGTCGAAATGCCGAAATCGAACCACGGTTTGCCACTGTACTCCTGCGAGATGAGCTGGTCTATCAGCAGGTCGCCGGCGCCGAGACGCTTGCCGTCATCGCTTACGGCGATATACTGCGTGTGTGCGACCTCACCGGTAACGAACATCCACACGCCTGCCAGCACTCTGCTGCCGCTTACCGTGACGAAAAGCTTAATCTCGTCGGGAAACCGCGACATGAGCAGCCGCATCTCGTCGTAGCTGTGTACCGGCTTCACATGATGGCGCTTAAGGAGCACATCGGCAAGCACAGCATAGAAGTCGCGCAGCTCGGCACTGTCTGGGTCGTCCACTCGCAGCACACGGAGCCCGCTCTTGCGCGCCCGCACTACCCCGCCGCGCCGGCTCTGGCGCTGCTTGGGATGGGCCGTGGGATGAAGGGCCGAAGAGACGCATCTGTACCTGAGTACGGCGCCCAGGCGCGTGAGCGAATACAGCTCCTCCTCCGCCGGGATGCGCGTATATATATATGGCACAGGCTTAATCACCAGCCGGGTCATGCCCCGCTTACGGTAATAGGCCACAGTCGCCCTCACCATTTCGTCGACGGTGCGCTGAACGGCATTGTCGCCGAGCACATATCCGCCGTATGTCAAGCCTCCGTGGGAGGTCACTACCGTGTCGCGCACGGACGCCGGCAGCAAGCCGCACAGGCCTTTGTCATCGTAGAACAGGAGAGAAGCATCAGTAAACCGGTCGGCGTGGTAGTCCATGAATCCGCGGCAGAACAGGAACGTGCCGTTCTTGCTCTTTCTCACGAAATCATCCCAGGCCTTCGCCGCCGCGGGACTGTACTGCTCTACCCTTATCATAGTTCACTCTTGTGTGCCGCGCAATGCTTCAGATATTCCTCGTAGGTGTTGATATAGCCCTGCCGGTTATACGGCTCCGAGGCTGCTACCACACAGATGCAATCTGCGGTAAAGTCCCTGAGCTCGCACCATACACCGCGCGGCACAAGCACTCCCGACTCGGGAGCGGTAAGCCGTACATCGGCCTCGCTCTCTCCGTCGCTGAGGTGCATGGTAAATGCGCCGCTCACCACAAACACCGCTTCGCTGCACGATGAATGGGCGTGACCGCCGCGATGTTTGCCCTCGGGAACACCTGTTATCCAGAAGATACGCTTTATAGCAAACGGAAGTGTATTGCACTCCACGAAAGTGAGGGCTCCACGGTCATCACGTTTCGTAACCCCGTAAAGCAAACGACATCCATGAGGCAAATCTTTCTTCTGTTCAAATTTCATAACGCAAACTTACCATTTTTATCACAAACTAAGCGTTTTTAAGCTGATTAAATTTTATGGCGCCATGGGAATGCGTCACACGCCTCCCGCTTTCGGTCATCTCGCCACGCCCGCATTTGCGTCCAGATTATCCTTCTGCAACACAGGGCTTTATTCTGTGCTATTGCACAAAATCCGCTCGGGACAGAAAGCAGCGAAGACCGGGAAAGACGTTTTCTCTATCTATTAAAACGAACGGACAAGAGACTAAAATATTACTTAGGATATATTAGTACTACTAAAGATATACACAATAGTTTGCAAAATGGGCAGGAATTCGGTGCTCCGCATTATAAACAGACGGGCCTCAGGTGAGAAATTCGTACCGGGCTTTGTGAACTTAAAGAATACGCTTCGCGTGAAAGGCATACCGCATGCGCCGAATACTAAAAGGTGCGAAAAATGATTCTGATGCGGTGGACTCACATTCGGATGAGAGCTGCTAAAATTCTGATAGGACAAGAGCAAATTCTCATGCGGATGAAAATAAATTCTCATGCGGACGAAAATTTATTCCCGTGGGACAAGACGAATTTCTCATGGGACAAGACGAATTTCTTGCGGGACTGGACAAAGTTCCCGCGGGACGAAAACAATCTTACATGGGGCGAAAGCAATCTCACATGAGACAAGAAAAAATCCTCATAGGAGAAGAAAAAATTCTACTCGCAGATAAAAAAATTTATCTCGTAGTAGACGACTCGTTATCTCGTAGATAAAAAATTTTATCTCGCAGTAGAATTTCGCCCTCTGCGAGACGCTGAATTTTACGCACTTACGCAGGCTCCCGGATTGCCTTCTGATCGTCAGAGGCAACCGTGGGAAATTACCTTTGCGCACGCAAACGATGAATATTCCTTTCTCAGGAATACTCATCTCCGCACACTCCATAAACCCTTCCGCACACTCCGAAAACTACATAGGACCTGAGAGAAACTACATTTGAGATGTTTTAAAACGTCTCAAATGTAATTTTACCCCTATGCGGAGCACTGATATTCATATACTTGGAGATACCAAAATCAGCCTCGAAGCGACAGTTACTGACCTACTGAAATCATTTCAGCACACAGTAGAACTTAGTCATGCCATACATGCCGACGGGCAACATCATGCTGGCAACGGAAAAGCGGGCGCGCCAATGGAATACAGGCACGTCCGCTTTGAATTTATTCGTTCCAGACTACCCAGGAGTGTGATTCTGGCTCCCGCGTAATGGATTACAGATTCATCATTTCTTCTCCGGGATACGCTTCAGCATCTCAAGAAGCAGATCCCAAACCTTCTCGACAGTCGGGATAAGGAGCTTCTCGTCGGGGGAATGCACGCCCTTGAGCGTAGGACCGAACGACACCATGTCGATATCGGGATACTTCTCGCTGAACAGGCCGCACTCGAGGCCGGCATGGATGGCCGTCACCTTGGGTTCTTTGCCGAAGAGCTTGCGATAAGACTCCACAGCCAGAGAAAGGAGCGGGCTCTTGGGATCGAGTTTCCAACCGGGATAACCATCGGTGGTGTGAACGGCGGCGCCGGCCAGACGGAAGGCGGCTGCCACGGTGTTGCTCATATTCCTGCGCGCGCTGGCGATATTGGAGCGCTGCGACGTCACCACCTTCACCTTATCGCCGTCTTTGTGGATGCTGGCAAGATTGGAGGATGTCTCGACGAGATCCATGTCCTGACAGAAGGCGAACACGCCGTTGTCCACAGCCTGAAGGGCCATGATGATCTTGTCGGAGGCAGCCTTGTCTATCAGCGGAGCGCTGTCGGCGCTCTCGAGATACATCTTGATGGATTTCTCCGTGACGTAGTATTCCTCCTCAATCTCCGAGAGGTAGACATTGAGGTCGGCGCGCACGTTCTCCTTATACTTGGCATTGACCGCGGCGATGGCCCAGCCGTCGCGGGGGATGGCGTTGTGGAGGCCGCCGCTCTGAATGTCCGCGAGGCGCAGTCCGTAGCTGTCCATGCAGTGGTAGAGGAAGCGCACGAGCAGTTTGTTGGCATTGGCGCGCTTCTTCTCGATGTCGTCGCCCGAATGGCCGCCCGTGAGGCCTTTGATGCCGACCTTGAAGAAAAACATGTCATCCCCGGGCTGCTCCGTGGTGATGTCAAACTCGGCCAGCGTACTGGCGCCGCCCGCGCAGCTGATGAACAGCACGCCCTCGTCCTCGCTGTCGAGGTTGATGAGGTATTTGCCGGTCATGAAACCGGCCTTCATGCCGCTTGCGCCCGAAAGCTGTGTCTCTTCGTCGCGCGTAAAGACGCATTCGATGGGGCCGTGCTCGAGACTGTTGTCGGCGAGCAGCGCCATGGCCATGGCTACGCCTATGCCGTCGTCGGCACCGAGCGTCGTGCCCTTGGCCGTGAGCCATTCGCCGACTACCTCGGTGCGGATGGCGTCGTGCTCAAAGTCGAAGTCCACGCCGGCCTCCTTCTCGCACACCATATCCATGTGGCTCTGGATGATAGTAGTCTCGCGGTTTTCGTACCCGGGCGAGGCCGGCTTGCGTATCAGGACATTGCCTGTCTCGTCGACGTGTGTCTCCAGTCCCAGGCCCTCTCCGTAGCTCCTGAGGAACGCTATCATCTTCTCCTCCTTCTTGGAGGGACGCGGCACCTTGTTCACTTCCGCAAAGCAGCGGAACACTTCTTTAGGCTCAAGCTTGATTTCTGTCATAACTATATATTTTTATGAGTATTTGATACTATGTAAAGGACTTATTCGTCCTAATTGTTTATCTTTGCACCGACAAAAATAAGCATTCCGCCCGAGGCAGACAAACGCGTAGGGGAAAAGCTACCTGATACAACTACAATTCAGACATCAAAACAGGACAATCGTGAAGAAACTATCAATTACGGCGTTATTAGCATCTGCTATAATTTCCGGCTTATTCAGCCTGAGCAGCTGCGGCAACAATGCAAAACCCGGCAAGGCCGACAATACCAAGACGAGCGCGCAACAGAGCGGCGCAGAAGACAAGACGGAGAAAGGCGGCATAGCTTACGTATGCATCGATTCCATTATCAACAACTACGACTTCTGCACAGAGCACAGCAAGGTGCTCCAGAACAGGATGAACAGCATTCAGGCTTCGCTTAACGCCAAGGGCAAGGCCCTGCAGAACGCCGCCATGAATTTTCAGCAGAAGGTGCAGTCGGGTGCCATTACCTCGCGCGAGCAGGCAGCCAAGATGCAGGCTTCTCTTCAGAAGCAGCAGGCCGATCTGGAACGCTTGCAGAACAAATATTCCGAGAGCTTCGAGAAAGAGCGTCAGAAGTACAACGACGCCATGCGCGACTCCATTGAGAGCTTCCTCAAGGACTACAACAAAGACCATAAGTATTCCATCATTCTGAGCAGAGTGGAAAACAATATCCTCTACGCAGACAAGTCGATGGACATCACGGAGGACGTGGTGAATGGCCTCAACAAGAGATACAAGAGCAGTAAAAGTAAGTAACAACAAAGGGCAGGCCTTTCCGAGAGAAGAATGGATCACGGATTTGTAAAGGTGGCCGCAGCAGTACCGCGGGTCAGTGTGGCCAACTGCGAGGCAAACACGCGGGAAATCATCTCGATGATCAACGAGGCCGAGAAGGCCAGTGTTGAGATAGTGTGCTTCCCCGAGCTGTGCATCACGGCCTATACATGCCAGGATTTGTTCGAAAGCTCGCTGCTGATAAACGAGGCCGAGCGGCATCTCTGCGCCATCGCCGAGGCTACGACCGACCTTAACATCGTGGCCATCGTGGGCGTTCCCCTGCGCATCGACGGCTATCTGGCCAACTGCGCAGCAGTAGTGCGCCGCGGCAAGATTATCGGCATTGTGCCTAAGACCTATCTGCCCAACTACAAAGAGTTTTACGAGAAGCGCTGGTTTGCCTCGGCCGACGAGCTGACCAGCAGCGCTATTAATATAAGCGGCATGGACATCCCCGTCAGCGCCGACATGGTCATAAGGACGCCGGAAGTCTCGTTTGCCGTAGAGATCTGCGAAGACCTGTGGGCTCCCATTCCGCGTAGCTCTATGCTTGCGTTGGACGGAGCCGAGCTGATCTTCAATCTGAGCGCGGACAACGAGCTGACGGGCAAGCACAGCTACGTCAGAGCGCTTTGCGAGGGTCAGAGCGCACGCACGCTCTCAGGCTACGTGTTTGCCAGTTGCGGCTGGGGCGAGAGCACGCAAGACGTGGTATTTGCCGGCAACGGCATAATAGCCGAAAATGGCAGGCTGCTCAGGGAAGGCACGCGGTTCTCCACAGAGCCGCAGCTGGTAATCTCCGAGATCGACGTCGAAGGGCTGCGACACGACCGCCGCATGAACACCACGTTCCGCCACTGCGCCGCCAGCGTATCCCGTCCCGCACCTCTGAATATTCGCATAGACAAGATAAGCAACTCCGGAGAGCTGACGCGCACGATTAATCCCAAGCCGTTTGTTCCCTCGGACGACATTTACGACAGCCGCCTGCAGGACATTCTCAACATACAGGCCACAGGCCTCGCAAAACGTCTGGCGCATATCCATTGCAAGAGCGTAGTAATAGGCATAAGCGGCGGGCTCGACTCAACGCTTGCTCTGCTGCTTACGACGAAGGCCTTCGACATGCTTCACATGGACCGCAAGGGCATCCACGGCATCACAATGCCCGGCTTCGGCACGAGCGAGACTACTCACACCAATGCAGTGGACCTGATGGACGAACTGGGTGTGACATCTACAGAGATTTCCATCAAAGCCGCCTGCATACAGCACTTCGCTGACATAGGCCACGACCTCAGCACTTACGATACAACCTACGAAAACGGGCAAGCCCGCGAACGCACACAGATACTTATGGACTATGCCAATAAGATAGGCGGCATCGTGATCGGCACAGGAGACCTGAGCGAACTGGCGCTGGGCTGGGCCACATACAACGGCGACCACATGAGCATGTACGGCGTCAACTGCTCCATCCCTAAGACCCTCGTCAAGCACCTGATAAGCAGCATCGCCGACAAGACCGCCAACGCCGACGTCCGCAGCACGCTGAAAAGCATCATAGACACGCCTATCAGCCCCGAGCTCATCCCCACAGACGAGAACGGCGAGATAGTGCAGAAGACGGAGGACAAGATAGGCCCATATGAGCTGCACGACTTCTTCCTCTATTACATGCTGCGCTACGGGTATTCTCCCTCCAAGATATTCTATTTGGCCAGGCATGCCTTTGCCGGTAACCCGCTGTATGATACAGACTGCATCAAGAAGTGGCTGCTCACATTCATGCGGCGTTTCTTTGCGCAGCAGTTCAAGCGTAGCTGCCTGCCCGACGGTCCGAAAGTGGGAAGCTGCTCACTCAGTCCCCGCGGAGATTGGCGCATGCCGAGCGATGCTGATGCCCACAGCTGGATAGAAGAATGCAAAAATCTGAAATAGCAAACAACAATCGATAAAATACAATACAGCGATGAAACAGACAATTTTAGTCACCGGCGGAACTGGATTTATCGGCTCTCACACTACTGTAGAGCTGCAAGAAGCCGGTTATGATGTAGTAATTGTAGATAATTTATCCAACTCGAAAGCCGACGTAATAGACGGCATAGAGAAAATCACCGGCATCCGCCCCGCCTTTGAGCAGGTAGACTGCCTCGACATGCCAGCCCTTGAGAATGTCTTCCGCAAGTATCCAGACATCTCGGGTATTATTCACTTCGCAGCAAGCAAGGCCGTAGGCGAGTCCGTACAGAAGCCACTGCTCTACTATCGCAACAATATTGTCTCCCTCATCAACCTGCTCACCCTCATGCCCAAGTATGATGTCAAGGGAATCATCTTCTCTTCCTCATGCACTGTCTACGGTCAGCCGGACAAGGAGAACCTGCCCGTGACCGAAGAGGCCCCCATCAAGAAAGCCGAGAGCCCCTACGGCAACACCAAGCAGATAGACGAGGAGATTATCGAGGACGACGTAAAGAGCGGCGCCCCGATCAAGGCCATCCTGCTGAGATACTTCAATCCTATCGGCGCTCATCCTTCGGCAATCATCGGCGAGATGCCCAACGGCGTGCCGGCCAACCTCATCCCCTACCTCACACAGACGGCTATCGGCATCCGTCCGCAGCTCAGCATATTCGGCGATGACTACAACACGCCCGACGGCACATGCATCAGGGATTATATTTATGTCGTGGACCTGGCCAAGGCCCACGTTTCCGCCATGAAGCGCATCCTTGACGGCAAGAGCGCAGAGGACGTCGAGATATTCAACATCGGCACCGGCCACGGCGTATCGGTGATGGAGCTCGTCAAGACATTCGAGAAGTGCACCGGTGTGAAGCTCAACTACAAGATAGCACCCCGCCGCGAAGGCGACATCGAGAAGATCTGGGGCAACGTAGACAAAGCCAACAAAGTGCTCGGCTGGAAGGCCGTTCACACGCTGGAGGACGCTCTTACCTCTGCATGGAAATGGCAGCTCGAGCTACGCAAGCGTGGCATAATGTAAAATATATTCGGACAGAAAGCAGAAGAGGTCGGTACGCAGCACGGAGACCGTGCGCGTACCACCCTTTGCTATTTTTCAATTCCCCTACGTAATACCATTGACAAATTCATGAGCAACACGTCGCCCGACAACCTGCGCGAGCCATATTACTTAGTACACGAAGAACTGTTGCGCCGCAACCTGGAGAAGATAAGCGGCGTGGCAAAGAAGGCCGACGCAGAGATAATCCTTGCCTTCAAGGCCTTCGCGCTATGGAAAACGTTTGACATCTTCCGCCATTACATCTCAGCCACCACGGCCAGTTCTCCGTTCGAGGCCCAGCTTGCGAAGGAGAAGTTCAAGTCGCTCGCGCACACGTATTCGCCTGCCTACGAAGACAGGACGTTTCATACTATATTGGAGTGCTCTCAGAGCATCACCTTCAATTCCATCCACCAGTACGAGCACTTCTATCCCTACATCGAGGCCTGGAACGCGGAGAAGAAGAACCACAACATCTCGGTAGCCCTGCGCGTCAATCCCGAGCACTCGGAGATAGCGACCGACATATACAATCCCTGCCTGCGCGGCACACGCTTCGGCATCGCCGCCTCAGCCCTGCCATTCCCGTTGCCCACCGGCGTCACGGGCCTGCATGTCCACTGCCTCTGCGAGAACGACAGTTTCGCCCTCGAGCGCATGCTGAAGGCCGTAGAGACCAAGTTTGCGAAGTGGTTGCCGCAGATAAACACGCTCAACCTTGGCGGCGGACACCTCATCACGCGCAAGGATTACAACACGGAACACCTGATCAAGGTTCTCAAAAGCTTCAAAAAGAGGCACCCCAACATTCATATTATTATGGAGCCCGGCTCGGCCTTCGCATGGCAGACCGGCGAACTCATAGCGCATGTCGTGGACACCGTGGAGGACAAAGGCATCAAGACCGCCATCCTCAACGTGAGCTTCACCTGTCATATGCCCGACTGCCTCGAGATGCCATACTGGCCGGATATCGAAGGAGCCGAGACGCTACCCGGCGCCACGGACGAGGAAGTCATAACCGCTCCCGACGTATGGCGGCTGGGCGGTAACAGCTGTCTCAGCGGCGACTTCATGGGGTACTGGCGCTTCCCAGGCGGCCTGCACATCGGCGACAAGATCGTGTTCAAGGACATGATACACTATACCACCGTAAAGACCAACATGTTCAACGGCATACAGCACCCGTCCATCCGCATGAGGTGCACCAACGGCACCGTCAAGGTGCTGCGGCGGTACAAATACCACGACTATCGCAACATGATGGACTGACAAGAGGGCGCATTCGTTTTGTCACATGCTAAAGTTTGTCTATATTTGCGTATGAGCGAACTAAAAAGATGAAAGGCATAAGATATTTTCTGACATTGTGCATTGCCGCGCTGAGCGTCATGACTGCCTCGGCGCAATACTACGGCGCCTACGACCGCTATATCGACAGATACTGGGGCATGGCCGTAGAGCAGATGCAGAAATATCATGTGCCGGCAAGCATCACCCTCGCTCAGGGGCTCATAGAGACGAGGGCTGGACAGAGCAAACTCGCAACACAGGCCAACAACCACTTCGGCATCAAATGCTCGCACGGATGGACAGGTCCATACATTCTGGCCGACGACGACAAGCCCAACGAAAAATTCCGCAGCTACAAGAGCGCCAGAGAGAGCTTTGAGGATCACTCCCGGTTCCTGCTGGACAATCCGCGATACCGTTTCCTTTTCGACCTGAATCCCACCGACTACCGCGGATGGGCTTACGGCTTGAAGCGCGCCGGCTACGCCACCAATCCCGCCTACGCCGACATGCTCATCAATGTCATCGAGAATTACAATCTTGCGCGGTTTGACGGCGCCTCACGCGAAATTAATCCGCACAGGCTGGAGCGCCTGGAGCAGAAGTCGGAGCACACGGTCTACTTCAACAACAACAATTACTACATCATCGCCCGCGACGGCGACACATACAAGAGTATAAAGAAGGAGACTGGCGTAAGCAAGAGAAAGATATTGAAGTACAACGAACTGCCTGCGCAGCACGAACTCGCAGCGGGTGATATACTCTATCTTGAGCGCAAGCAGAAGCACGCTTCGCGAGAATACAAAGACAAACTCATCGTTGTAAAGAGCGGTGACTCATACTACTCCATCGCCCAGCGCTTCGGCATCCGTCTGAAGGACCTTTACAAGATGAATTGTCTGCCTCCCGACGCCGAAATACAAGAAGGCCAGATGCTCTTCGTATACAGATAATTTCATCCGGTTTTTCGGAAGCAGTGCCCCCTCATCATAAAACGATAACTAACTAAGCATTAGAGAGAAGACGCCTCTGATTACAGCAAAGATACACGGCACATAAATCGCGGTTTATGTGCCGTGAAAATTTTTATCTCCTGCGGAAATCTGCTCATGTCCATTGAGAAATTTTCCCATCCGCATGAGAATTATTTTTCATCCGCATGAGAATTATTTCTCATCCGCATGAGAATTTCTTTTCATCCGCATGAGAATTTCTTCTGGTCGCATCGGACTGCCGGTCCGCTCGCATCAGAAATTCCTCTTGTCCTACGAGAATAAATTCTACTACGAGATAAATTATTTTATCTGCGAGTAGAATGATCGTCCACTACGAGATAAATTTTTTTAGCTGCGAGTAAAATGATCGTCCACTACGAGATAAATTTTTTTAGCTGCGAGTAGAATGATCGTCCACTACGAGATAAATTTTTTAGCTGCGAGTAGAATTTTCCCTTCTCCCATAGGAATTTTTTCTTGCCTCCGGAGAATTATTTCTGATCGCAACAGAATTTTTTCTGCTCGCATCAGAATTTCCGCACAGGGGGAAAGCCTTTTCCGAAGTACGGAAGTCGTCATTCCCAGATGAGAATATGCATATTTTATGCACGTCAGAAACATCTTCCAAGCGGCTTTGCTGACGATCAAAAGCCGATTTTTCTCCTTTTCCAACTTCTTAAAAATCACTGTCCCCATTAGGGGTAAAACTACATTTGAGAAGATCTCTCTCTTCTCAAATGTAGTTCTTCTCAGGTGCTTTGTAGTTTTCCGGAAATGCGGAAGGATTTTATTGTAGTGTGGAAACGGAGCCTCGTAAGAAGTGAAGTATTCTGGTTTTATGCATTCGGGATGCGCCGGACATCGGGTAAAATCGGGTCTGCATCCGAAAATATCTGTTTTGTAAGCCATAGGCCGCTTACAAAAGCTATTTTCCTCCGGCTTTACAGCACCACGCTTCCGCCCGTCTTGCGGGCGAGGATTATCTCCAGCGACTTCAGGTTGTGATACTGCTTCATGAGCGCCGTGTTCTGCTTCTCATCGGCCGTTATGGCCGGGTCGGACAGGCGTGCGAGCACTTTGTCTATCTCCTTCTCCACGTAGGCCAACCGGAACATGTTGATGGCGTTGTCCGTCATGGCAAACATCTTGTCGCGACTGTTTTCCTCGTCCTGCGCCTCTATCTGCGCCACGTTATATTTGTCGCTCTCCATCCCCGCGGCCTTGCTGCTGATCTTCAGATTCTGATGGTAGAGAAAATATTTGGCGGAGTCGAAGTTGTCGTCGGCTGACATATTGGCCGCCTCACTGAGTATCTGCGCATTTATCGGATCGGAGAGGACCAGGCCGTCGGCATTGAGGCAGGCCTGAATATAGCCGGCTACCTTCATCGTGCTCTTCCCCCCGTTCTCATCAGTGGGGACATTGATTACCTTGTTGCCATAATTTATCACAAGCTTCACCAGCACATCCTCACAGCGTTTCATCTTGCTTGTCGGCATGGCGTCTATGATAGTGCGCGTTGCGGATATCTCCTCCGGGGAAGCGGGCGTCGCCGCGGTCATCGCTGGCCCGGCCTCCGCAGACGCAACTGTCTGCGTGCCCGTCTGGCCGGTCGGTGTGGCCGTCTCGGCGTTCTGCTCACGCTCCTGCTGACGCATCTTCTCTATCCTCTGTCCGCGCTTCTTATCGCGGACAGCTTCGGAGAGGAGAGCCTCGTCCTCCTTGAGCATGTTGCCGCACTGGCGGATGTACATGGAGCAGAGTATCTTGTCGGGGATGAGGGAGATGCTCGTGACGATATTCTCGATGAGGGCTGCGCGCTTGACGGGATCGTCGCCTGCGTCCTCCATGAACAGTTCGGTCTTGAACTTGATAAAGTCGGTCTGATGGGAAGATATGTATTCTCGGTACTCCGTGGGGGAATGCTTGCGCGCGAAACTGTCCGGGTCGTCGTTGTCCGGCAGCAGGAGCACCTTGACATTCATGCCCTCGGCCAGAAGCATATCAATACCGCGGATAGAAGCCTTGATGCCGGCGCGGTCGCCGTCGTAGAGCACGGTGATATTGTTGGTGAAACGCCTTATCAGCCTTATCTGCCCGGGCGTGAGCGACGTGCCCGACGAGGCGACGACATTCTCTATACCACTCTGGTGCATGGATATCACGTCGGTATATCCCTCTACGAGGAAACAGCGGTCCTCCTTCTGGATGGCCCTCTTGGCCAGGAATATGCCGTAGAGCTCGTTGCGCTTGTTGTATATCTCCGACTCGGGAGAGTTGACATACTTGGCGGTATTCTTGTCCGTCACGAGCACGCGCCCGCCGAAGGCCACTACCCTGCCGCCCACGGTGTGGACGGGGAACATGACACGTCCCGAGAAGCGGTCGATGAGCCGCCCGTCGTCGCGCTTGTAGCAAAGGCCCGTGGAGACGAGGTATTCCTCGTTGAACCCGGCCGCTTTCGCCGCCGAGGCCAGCGCAGTCCGCTCCTTGGGGCAATAGCCGAGGCCGTACTGATAGATGGTATCGTCCCTGAAGCCGCGCATGCGGAAGTATGGCATGCCGATGGCGATGCCCTCCGAGTGGTGGTGCAACTGCTCCATAAAGTACTTCGCCGCCCAGTCGTTGAGGATGTACATGCTCTCGCGCTTGCTCTCCGCCAGACGCTCCTCGTCGGTCTGCTCCTTCTCGTGGATCTCGATGTGATACTTTCTGGCGAGCCAGCGCAGGGCTTCGGGGTATGTGAACTGCTCGTGCTCCATCAGGAAATGGACCACGTTGCCGCCCTTGCCGCAGGAGAAGCACTTGCAAATGCCCCGCGAGGGAGAGACATAAAACGAAGGGGTCTTCTCGTCGTGAAACGGGCAAAGGCCGCGGTAGTTCACCCCGGCGCGCTTCAGTGTAACGAATTCGGACACGACCTCCACTATATTGGCCGTGTCCATTATCTTGCGTATTGTTTCCTTATCGATCATTACGATTTAGCTTTCTTTCTGCTTCTCCCCGGAAGTATTTCGCAGCTTGGAACGGGAGAAGATGGGCTTTGCTGCCCAATGCAAAGTTAAGAAAACGCCGTGAATTTGCGTCGGCTCCGCGATTAAAAGGCGCGGACAATGCGGCAGCCTGAAATAAAAACATATCTTTGCATAAATTATGACCGACAAGAACCCCCGTACAAAGAGAGAACGCGCCGCGCACATGTCGTACGGCGGGATATTAAAGTACACCGGCCTGCTGGGCGGCGTACAGATCCTGCAGGTGCTGATATCCGTGGTGCGCAACAAGTGCGCCGCCGTGCTGATAGGCCGCTACGGCATGGGCATCACCGATGTGCTCAACCGTACCACGGACATGTTCGGTTCGCTCACCAATCTCGGCCTGCCCGTGAGCGGCGTCAGGGCCATCTCGGAGCAATACTACGGCGAGGACAACGACAAGCTACAGTCCTCGATAGTCACGATAAGGCTCTGGTGTGTCATGACCGGCATCGTCGGCATGCTCCTCTGCGCCATTCTCGCCGACGCGGTGAACAGGCTGTTCTTCGCCGGTTCGCTGCCCCGCCATTTTCTGCTGTACATCTCTCCCGTCGTCCTTTTCACGGCTATTTACGGCGGAGAAGCGGCGATTCTCAAGGGCACGCGCCAGCTATGGCGACTTGCATCGGCCTCTGTGTGGGGCACATTCTTCTCGCTGATAGTCACGGTAGCTTTTTATGTCACTCTTGGCATCCGCGGCATCCCGTGGGCGCTTCAGGCATCCTCCGCTGCCCTGCTCATCACCGCTCTCTGCATAACACACAAACTCTATCCGTGGAAGCTCCGGGCTTTTACGCTGTCTCATCTCAAGGCCGGCAAGGCTCTGCTCGCCCTGGGTGTATCCTATATCTCAGCCGGGCTGGCCGGTTCGGGCGCGGAGATGCTCGTTCGTTCCTACATATCCCACGGCTCTCTGGCCGATGTGGGGCTGTATGCCTCCGGCTTTGCGATATGCGTGACATATACGCGCATTGTCTTCGTCGCCATGGACGCCGAATACTTCCCGCGGCTCTCCGCCATCGGCAATAACATCGCCGACCGCAATCACGCCGTCGCACGACAGATAGAGATTTGCACGCTGTTGATGTCGCCGATGATCGTGGCGTTGCTCGTGCTGCTGCCGCTCATGATAGCGATACTCTACAACTCTGAGTTTAACGGCGCCATAGGCATGTGCGTGCTCGCCTCGGGCTATCTGTTTCTGAAGGCCATCATTGCGCCCATCGAATACATTCCCCTCGCCAACAACGACTCCATCGTCTATTTTGTCATGGAACTGATCTACGACGCCGCCTTCGTCCTCTTCATCGTGCTCGGCTACGGGTACTACGGCATCAGGGGAGCGGGCATGGCGCTCACGGCATCCTACGCACTCGACATTGTCCTTATCCTGATCGTCTACGGCATCCACTACAAGTTTCGCCTCAGCCGCAGCACCATAAAGATAATCGTCATTCAGGGAATCATCGTGGCCGCGGCCATTGTACTCTTCTCCACCGGATACAGGCTGAGCGCGTATATCGCCGGCACAATTCTGTTCTTCGTCTCCGCGCTCTACAGTCTGCGTGTGCTCAGGTTGACGCCGGCGCGAATAAAAGAAATCCTCCATAAACGCCTGAAGAAATGACCAGAATTTCCATAATAATGAGCGTACACAATGAGGCCCCTTATATACGGCAATGCCTGGATTCGGTCATTGCGCAGACAGAGAAGGACATCGAACTGATAGCTATAGACGACGGTTCCACAGACGGCACCTTCGATATAATCAACGAGTACGCGCTCCGCGACAAGCGAATCACTGCAATACGCGAGCGGACGAGCTGCGGGCAGATCATAAGGCGCGAAGAGGCGCGCAAGCTGGCAAAAGGGGAATATATCACCATCCTCGACGGTGATGATTTCCTTGCCCCCGACGCCATCAGCAGTGCCCTTGACCGTCTGCAGAAGACAGGGGCCGCCTCCTGCGTGCTCGAGCTCATGCTCTACTATGGCAAGGACGATGTAAAACGCTATTCGGTGGAGGACTTTCCCGAGACGATAGACGGTAAGACCGCCTTTATTCTCGGCCTGCAAGGACGGCTACACGGCATCTGCGTCGAGGAACGGAGGCTGTACGATCTTGTCCCGTTTGACTGCAGTTGCAGTCTGTACAGCGACGACAATACTGCGAGAATGCACTACTACCTCGCGGGGCGGATATGCTTTTGTCATGGCAAATACTACTATCGCCAGCACCGCCAGAGCGAGACACACAAGGTCACGATAAAGAGATTTCAATACGTCCTGGCCGATATCTCGCTTAAAAGAGAGCTACAAGCCCATGATGCAGATACAGACACACTGCGGGAACTGGAAATACATCGCTGGAAAAACCTTTTCGCCCACTACAAGCTGCTACGCAGCAACGCCGGGCAGTTCACTCCGATGGAGCGACGCGAGGCTCTCGCGATAATCCGTTCGGGCCTGCGAAGCATTGACTTCAGATTGTTGCCTTTGTCCTTATTACTGCGCCCGCCATATCTGCCAGCCCGCGGCATAAGATCGTATATCATTAATGAGGAACTGTATTTCGCTGCGCACAGAATCTACGCGCTGCTGAGGCCAGGACACAAGTAAATGCGACCTCAGCGGATAAGCATCTGCCTTGCATCAGGGCAGCGCCGTTAAGACATCAGAGGAAGGCGTAAGCACTTTGCCACGACGATAAATGGCACTAACTAACGACGGTTGCTTCGATGATTCGGAGCAACCGTCGTTATAATTAAGAGGATTTTCCTTTATTTGTCGGGCACAACAGCGATGTGCAGTTCGTCAAGCTGTTTCTGCTCAAGCTGAGCCGGGGCATCAAGCATTACATCCCTGCCGGAATTGTTCTTGGGGAAGGCGATGCAATCGCGGATGCTGTCGAGGCCGGCGAACAGGGATACCCATCTGTCCAGACCGTAAGCCAATCCTCCGTGAGGGGGTGCGCCGTATTTGAAGGCATTCATCAGGAAGCCAAACTGCTGCTGGGCGCGCTCGGCGGTGAAACCAAGCACCTTGAATATCTTAGCCTGCAGTTCGCTGTCATGAATACGGATGGAACCGCCGCCTACCTCTACACCGTTGCATACCATGTCGTAAGCGTTGGCACGCACCTTCTCGGGGGCTGTGTCGAGAAGAGGAATATCCTCCGGCTTGGGCATCGTAAACGGATGGTGCATGGCGAGGAGACGATTCTCTTCGTCGCTCCATTCAAACATCGGGAAGTCAACCACCCAGAGAAGGGCAAACTTGTTCTTGTCGCGAAGATTGAGCCTGTCGGCCATCTCGAGGCGCAGTGTGCCGAGCTGCTTACGCACCTTCATCGCATCGCTGCCGGACATGAGTAGGATGAGATCGCCCTGCTCTGCCTTAACTCGCTCGATGACGCTCTGGATAACAGCCTCAGGATAGAATTTGTCGACGGAGCTTTTCCTGCTTCCATCAGCGTTTACCTTAATATATATAAGGCCTCCGGCGCCTATCTGCGGGCTCTTGACGAAGTCGGTAAGGGCGTCTAACTGCTTGCGCGTGTAGGAAGCGCAACCCTTCACGCAGATTGCTCCGATGTAAGCGGCTTCGTTGAGGAACGCAGCCGTGCCGCTACCCTTGAGAAGGTCGGTCATCTCGCATATCTCCATGCCGAAACGCATATCGGGCTTGTCGCTGCCGAAACGGCTCATGGCCTCGATCCAGGGCATGCGGAGGAAAGGCTCCGGGCCGAGATCGTAACCGCGGACGTTCTTGAACAGATATTTTGCCATCTCCTCGAACAGGCAGATGATGTCGTCCTGCTCCACGAAGCTCATCTCGCAGTCGATCTGCGTGAATTCGGGCTGGCGGTCAGCGCGCAGGTCCTCGTCGCGAAAGCACTTAACAATCTGGAAATAGCGATCCATGCCGGCCACCATAAGCAGCTGCTTCAGTGTCTGCGGGCTCTGGGGCAAGGCGTAGAACTGTCCCGGATTCATGCGCGATGGCACCACGAAATCGCGGGCACCTTCGGGCGTCGAGCCCACGAGCACCGGCGTCTCGATCTCGAGGAATCCCTTGGAGTCGAGGAACTGTCTTATGGCGATGCACATACGATGGCGCAGCTCCAGATTGCGGCGCACACATGGGCGGCGAAGGTCCAGATAGCGATACTTCATGCGCAGGTCGTCGCCGCCGTCCGTATCATCCTCGATGGTAAAGGGCGGTATCTCCGACTTGTTGAGCACCGTGAGCCCGGTGACATTTATCTCGATGTCGCCGGTGTCGAGGTGAGCGTTCTTGTTGCTACGCTCCATTACCTTGCCGCGCGCCTGAATGACGTACTCGCGTCCGAGAGCGCCGGCCGCATCAAACAGGCTCTTGTTTTCGTTCTGATTAAAAACCAACTGGGTAATGCCGTAACGGTCGCGGAGGTCCACAAAGGTGAGAGCCCCCATCTTGCGTATGCGCTGCACCCAACCGGCGAGAGTGACTTCCTTGCCGGCATCAGAGAGCCGCAGCTCTCCACAGGTTTTAGTTCTATACATATTATATTAGTATATATTTGTTGTATGATTCGGTTTAGTCCAGCTTGAGCACGGCGAGGAAAGCCTTCTGCGGCACCTGTACATTGCCTATCTGCTTCATGCGCTTCTTACCGCGCTTCTGCTTCTCGAGCAGCTTGCGCTTGCGCGAGATATCGCCGCCGTAGCACTTCGCCGTGACGTCCTTTCTCACCTGCTTCACCGTCTCGCGAGCGATGATCTTGGCGCCGATGGCAGCCTGAATGGCGATATCGAACTGCTGACGCGGGAGAAGCTCCTTCAGTTTCTCGCACATTCTCCTGCCGAGCGTCACGGCGTTATCCGCGTGCGTCAGCGTCGATAGGGCGTCCACGGGCTGGCCGTTGAGCAGGATGTCCAGCTTCACAAGCTTCGACGGGCGGTAGCCAATGGCGTGGTAGTCAAACGAGGCGTAGCCCTTGGAGATGCTCTTGAGCTTGTCGTAGAAGTCTATCACGATCTCCCCGAGAGGCATGTCGAAATTGATCTCCACGCGGTTGCCGGCGATGAAATTCTGGCTGACGAGCTCGCCTCGCTTGGAGAGGCAGAGCGTCATGATGGGGCCGATATATGTAGCGTCCGTTATGATCGTGGCGCGGATGTAGGGCTCCTCGACATGGTCGATGTCGGCCACGTCGGGCATGCTGGCGGGATTGTGCACCTCCTTGGCCTCGCCGTGGTGGTCGTAGACCATGTAGGACACGTTGGGCACCGTCGTGATGACGTCCATGTTGAATTCGCGGTCCAGCCTCTCCTGTACGATCTCCATGTGCAGAAGCCCCAAGAAGCCGCAGCGGAATCCGAAACCGAGCGCCACACTGCTCTCGGCCGTGAAGGTGAGCGAGGCGTCGTTGAGCTGTAGTTTCTCAAGCGAGGAGCGAAGGTTCTCAAAGTCTTCCGGTTCGATGGGATAGACGCCCGCGAAGACCATCGGCTTCACTTCCTGGAAGCCCTCGATGGCCTTGTCGCACGGATTGTCGAACTCGGTGATGGTATCGCCCACCTTCACCTCCGTCGCGGTCTTTATACCGCTCACTATGTAGCCCACGTCGCCGCAGTGGAGTGTCTTGCGCGGCGAGAGCTCCATCTCGAGCACACCGACCTCATCGGCCGTATAGTCCTGCTTCGTGTTGACAAATACCACATGGTCGCCCTGACTGATGTGGCCGTTAACTATCTTGAAATAAGCGATAATACCTCGGAAGCTGTTGAAGACGGAGTCGAATATCAGGGCCTGCAGCGGCGCGTTCTCGTCGCCCACCGGCGCTGGCACGCGGTCCACGATAGCATCGAGTATCTCGTCGACGCCCATGCCGGTCTTGGCCGAAGCCCTGATGATGTCCTCGCGCTTGCCGCCGAGCAAGTCGAGTATCTCGTCCTCCACCTTGTCGGGGTTGGCGTTGGGCATGTCGCACTTGTTGATGACAGGAATAATCTCGAGGTCATTCTCGAGCGCCATGTAGAGATTGGAAATAGTCTGAGCCTGAACGCCCTGCGTGGCGTCGACTACCAGAAGCGCGCCCTCGCAGGCGGAGATGGAGCGGCTCACTTCGTAGGAGAAGTCCACATGTCCCGGGGTATCGATAAGATTCAGAGTATAATCTTCGCCGTCCTTCCTGTACTTCATCTGAATGGCATGACTTTTAATCGTAATGCCGCGCTCGCGCTCCAGATCCATGTCGTCCAGCATCTGCCCCTCCGTGATTTTTATCGTTTTGGTACGTTCGAGCAGGCGGTCGGCAAGCGTCGACTTGCCGTGGTCAATGTGCGCTATGATGCAGAAGTTGCGAATATGTTTCATTTAAATCTCAAATATAGACGGGCAAAGATTAGTCTGCTCCCATCTAATCGGATGCAAAGGTAATAAATATAACCTTTTTATAGAAAGAAATCTCGCAAAACTGGCTTTATACAGGCCTTTCCGAAGTGCCAATTATGAGATGAAGCCGGAGAAAATTCACGGGGTACAGACTGAATGGAATCAGAATGCCGGTGAAATCCCATTAGAACGCAATAATAACATCGGATAGTCCGCTTTGCGGGAATCTTGTCGCGGCAGCGCTGCCGGCTTCCGCAAGCGTCGGGAAATATCACGCGGCAGGACTGATATGAATGGTAACATAAACGAAGGATAAGCCCGAATGCGCAACCGCGTTAACGCTCGCCGGAAAAGCCCGCCACTTGTCCGGAAAATTACAAGGCACATGAGAAGAACTACATTTGAGAAAGTTTCTCTCGTCTCAAATGTAGTTTTAGCCCTCCGAGGGACGTTGATTTTTAAGAAGTTAGAGATGAAGACATATCGGCTTTACATCGTCGGTAAAGCCGCATGGAGAATAAGTCGGGACGTGCAAAAAATATACATACTCCCATCCGGGAATGACAACTTCCGCACTTCGGAAAAGGCTTCCCGCATGTGCGGAAATTCTGATGCGATCAGAAATAATTCTGATGCGAACGGACTCGCAGTCTGCCCAGAACAGAAAAAATTCTGTTGCGATCAGAAATAATCCTCCGGAGGCAAGAAAAAATCCCTGTGGGAGATGGGAAATTTCTACTCGTAGATAAAATAATTTATCTCGCAGTGGACGACCTTTCTACTCGCAGATAAAATAATTTATCTCGTAGTGGACGACCATTCTACTCGTAGCTAAAAAAATTTATCTCGCAGTAGAATTTATTCTCGTAGGACAAGAGTAAATTCGGATGCGAGCGGACCGGCAGTCCGATGCGATCAGAAAAAATTCTGATGGGACGAGAAAAAATTCTCATGCGGATGAGAATTATTTTATCTCCCTTATAATTTCGCTACGGCGGGAGAGGCTGAATTTCATATAGTTGCAAAGTAAATTTGGGACATTCGCAAAATGAATTAAGCCGATACATATATAAGGAATAAGGGAGCGAATCGGTCTCTGCCCCATCGCTGGCCTTGGCAGATGCGACGATCAGAGAGCAAGGTTGCTTATCGCTTCGCGGGAGTTCGCTTGGCCGTTTTCTTCTGCCGCGGCTTGCGTTTGAAAAGCTGCTTCAGATTGTTGAAATCGCGTTTGAACAGTATTCCACCGCCCTGCGTGGTGAGCGAATGACGCGTGAAATAGCGGTCATTGCTCTCACTGTAAGCCTTTAGCTGTATGGTACCGGCGGGATTGAGCAGATAGCGCGCCGTGAAGTCGCCGACGAGATTGGAGGTGTAGGCTGCGCGGTCGCGATAGCCAAGATTGCCGTCGATAAAGAGACGCCCGCCGAGCAGTTTGGCAGAGAAGAGGCCCTCTACATCCATGTCATTCCATCCCTCCTGCCCCGTGGCGACGCTCGTGCCGAAGGACCATTTCTCATTGTTGAGGCCCATCTCGTGGAGGAACTTGCCAAAGTTTTGCGACAGCGTCCCGGAGAGGAACGAGTTCATCGCCACCGATGACCGGCCGGAGCTCTGATACCTCACGTCGGGCGTGTAATCGTAGGTGTAGAACTGGCCCACGGAGAGGAGGTACATGGCCTGGAGATTCATGTCCTCGGGCGTGGCGATGATGGAGCGCACCATCTGCCGCTGGGTGGAACTGGCCGTGGGCATGTCGATGTCGAAGCTGACCGTGGGTGTGGCGGCAGTCCCGGTGATGTTCATGATGCAATCGACCCTCTGCGAGGCATCGCGCATGTTGCTGCCGGCCGTCAGTCCGGAGAGCGACACGGACGGCAGGCTGTAGACGGCGCTCAGGGACAGGATGCCGTCCAGCGGCTGACCGGAGAAAGTGATGCGACCGCCCTGCTGTATGGCAAAGTTGCGCTCGATGAGATCCTGAATCTTCATCCTGTAATAGCCGGAGGATATGTTGTAAGCGCCGAACATCTGGAAGTTGTCCTTGTTCGACCAGTAGGCGTTTACGCGGCCTGTGCCATGCACCGTAGCGCCGTTGCCGGCCTTCTCATCCGTGATGACCTGAAACTCCGCCTCGGGCGAGATATCGATGTTAAAGTTCAGTTCCATATCGCCCCTGATGGATTTCTGTAAAGAGTCCGTCGCCTGCGTGATGGCGGGCGTTGACCCGCGGGCTGTGTCAGTGGCGGCAGCTTCTCTCCTTGCGCGGTATTGCAGGAACTCGGGAGCGCCGACGTACATCCGGCTCTCGGCGTTGTAGACGAAGGACGTGCCTCCGAGCGCGGTAACGTCGGCATGCGTAGCGAAGCGCCCGGGAGAGCCGAACACATGTATCCGGCCGTCGACAAAAGCCTTGCCCCAGAACGAAGCGTCGTCGGCCTCGTCGCGCGGCACATCGTAAGCCAGAAAACGGGGAGAGGTGATGTTGATATCGTAGGAGAAATCGTGCAATGCCCTGTGCATCACAGCGCCGCTGAGCAGGCCTGCGCCGCCGTACTTGTCCTTGAGATGCAACCGCGGCATCGAGATGAGATTGTGCGAGAATCGCACCGTGTCATTGTCCACCGTATATTCCGTACCCAGAGGATCAACGCTTATCCGCCCGTCGTGCACACACTCCGTGCCCTCCAGGTTCATGGCGCGGAGATTGCCGAACAGGCGCAGGTCGCCCGCGACTTTGCCCTGCTTAAACTCGAGGCCGTCTGGGAAGAAGTCGTTGATGAAAAGGATATTCGTCCCCATGGACAGGAAATGCAAGTCGATGTCATTGTGCGCTGGCGAGACATAGCCCGAGATATTCGTCGAGCTCCCTTGTGTGTCAAGGATAGAGGCGAAGATATCGATGTGCTTCGTCTCGTTGCGCCAGTAAGCGCTGAGATCGAGATGGCCCATGTGGGCGTGATTGAAGATAAAATCGTCGCTGTTGATGGAAGCCTTGAGCCAGGGCTCGCCGGTAACGGCCCCGACATACACCTTGCCGGTCAGGTCGCCGTCAAACTGCACATCGTCAAAGGCCACAAAGTCGAGTACGCTCTGCAGCCTTATGCCGTGAAGCGTGACGGAGAGAGAGTCGTCGGGCGAAGAGGATATGCCGCCGGAGAGAGAGAGGGAATTGTCGCCGGAGCTGATGTTGAGATTATCGACGCTCACCTTGCGGTTCTTGTAGCGCAATGTGCCAGAGGTGATATGACACAGGGAGTCGCCGGCAAAGAAGCTCGAGGGATGTATGACCGACACAATGTCCTCGCCCGTTGACGGCTGGAAGGTGACGGTCTGGCTTATCTCGCTGTTGGGCCTGCCCTTGCCGTTGTTCCAAAGGAACGATACATTGAGGCCCTTGCCGACGTCGTCCGCCATGGCTTCGATATTGACTCTGTCGCCTTTGACCTCACGCACGGCATGGAAACGCAACTGCGTGTCGCTGCTGTTCGTCCGCGCAAACAGCCGGACATTGTCGAACTTGAAGTTGCCGCGCGCGAAATAGGGAGAGGTAAGCGTCACCTGCGCTTCGCCGCGCTTGGAGTCCATGAATCCATTGGCCTCTGTCATGCCCCGCAGCATATAATTGTCGGACAGCAGGAGATTGAGCAGCTTCGCGTCAGTAATCCTCATCCGGAAGCTGAAGACATTGTCGCTCTGAGGACGGTACACCGCGCGCTTGTTCAGGATGTCCAGGATGCGCGTCGGTATCGTCGCAAGGTTATACTTTCCTTTCAGGTTCACGTCGCCCGCATCGCCGGTCACGTTTATCACTTTCGTGCCGTCGGCGGCTCTCTTATAGTCGGCAGCTACCGAACCGATAACCGTGGTGGTATCGGAGGAATAGATGCGCGCGTCATGCGACCGTATGGTGAGGGTATGGGGCGAGGAGAGCTTGCCGTAGGCTGCGACATCTACCGCGCCCGATAGACCCTTGCCCTTCAACCTGTCGCTAAGGCCGAGCTTATCGATATTGAGATCCTTGACAATAGCCGAAAGCTTGTATTTGCCATTATCCGTCAGGGGATTGGTGGCGGATAGCGTGACCTTAGCCCGCGCATTCTCCACGTCCGAGTTCATATCGATATGCCAGTCGGCGCCGCTCCGCTTTACCGAGGCAGTGACGGGCGACACGACGTTACCATTATATGTAAGGCGGTCTATATTTATCTCCGAGAGGAAGTGATCCTTAGGAATGCCACTGAAGTTCAGGCGGCAGTCCATCTCGCCTATCGGCAGCTTCGTGTTCAGCAGGCGGGAGAGCAAGAAGTGCCTGACCTCAAGCGCGGCGATAAGATTGTCTGAAGTCTCCTTGCACACATCGTAGGCGATCTTGCCGAGGTTAGTGTCAATCTTTCCTTTGCTTTCTATCCGGCCGGACGAGCGGATGAAGCCGGAGTAATCGAGGTAATTCAGATTTTGCAGAGCGAGGCTTTGCTTTGCCGAGGCAGGCAGATAGTCTAGGCCTGCGGCAAGAGCCTGACCGGAGATGCGAAGGCGGTCAATACGCGCGGTGAATGCGTCCTTGTTGCGATATGAGGCTTCCGCCGACAAAGAGAGCCCTTTGTTCTTTGTGGTAACGCGGATATTCTTTGCTCTGATCGTGCCGCCCCGGCTTCTGATGTCTGCGCGAAACAGGAACTGCTCGTCGGGCAAACGGAACGACACCAGCGGGTGGATGTCGGCGATAGAGATGGTGGACGGGAGTATGCGTGCATCCAGTTGCGGCGCACCTTTAGGAGTATGATATATTCTTATATCATTGGCGCTGATCTCGCTCTCTGGCAGGCTGAGGCGGAACTTGGGGATAGTCACGCCCCGATTGTCGACAGCGCCATATAGAAATGCGTGGTTTATTGCAAGTCCGCTCCTCTCGCGCAGGGAAAGATCGCGGAGCTTGAAGGAAATCCGGTCATTGCCTGCTATGCGCAGGCCGGCGCTGGCGTAAATATCCCTGAAGTAAGCGTGATTGAAATCGAAGGTTCTCTTATGCGGAGCCGTCAGAATATTGTGCGAGACTCTGCACGAATTCAGAATGATGGACTTGAGCTTGAGCTGCGTCTCTCCGCCCTGCTTCTTCCCGCTCTGCAAAGAATCGACGATAAACTGGAAGTTGTAGGGAGAGCCCTTGTCCTGCGTTATCAGATTGATATCGGCATGATAAAGCTCGACGGTACGTATGACAAGAGGCGGAGACAGCACGGACCGCAGTTTGAGCTTCACCGCAATGCGCCCGGAACGAAGCAAATCTCTGCTCTGCTGGTCTTTAATAGTAACATCCTCCAGAATCAGGGTATTAAAAAGGCCGGGCTCGATACGGCGGATACTTACTCTGGTGCCGAATTTGGACGAGAGCGCCGCTGAGACCTGCTCAGAGACATAGCTCTGTATCTGCGGTACTCTCGCCAATACGCAGATTAATATGAAGCCGCATACGAAAACGGCAAACGCCACACATAATATATTCTTAAGCGTTTTTATGGCTTCAGTGTTTTAGAATGTCTATTGGAGGAAAGGATTCATAGCCTTTTCCTCCCTGACTGTAGTAGGGCCGCCATGGCCGGGCAGGATTACCGTCTCGTTCGGGAGAGTCATGACGTTCTCCTTCAAGCTTCGGATCAGAGCGTCCTCGTCGCCGTAGGGGAAATCAGTGCGCCCTATGCTGTGAGAGAACAAACTGTCTCCGCTAAACAGCAGGGATTCCTCTTTGCAATAGAAAGAAAGTCCGCCCGGCGTATGACCAGGCGTAGCAATAGCCTTGAGGTGATGATGCCCGAAAGAGATGACGTCACCATAATATATGTAAGCACCGACATCCGGCATAGATATGCGTATTTCTTTATGCAGGAAATTGCGTATCTGAAGCTCAACATTATCATAAAGCCACATGTCTGCCGGATGCAGCATGGGTTTCAGATGGAAATGCCCATACACAAACATATCTCCTAGGATGTGGTCGAAATGGGCATGGGTACAAATGAGATGTCTGAGAGTAAGCGCGTTGTCACTGATATACCGGGATATTTCTTGTTCCTCATCCTGAGAATAGGCGCCGCAATCTATCATCACCGCTTCGTTGGTCTCGTCTGAAACAATGTAGCAGTTCTCAGCGATCAGGTTCACCACAAATCTCTGTATGTTTATCATCAGAACAACACCTTTATAATGTACTTCTCCTTGAAATAATCCTCGCTGAAATATTCATCCACCCTGCCCGTCCAGACCGAGCAATTCTTCAGGCGTCTGTCCTTATGCTTCAGATCGTCCAGCAGTTTGATCTCTTCGGAAATGTCGCCGCCCTTCAGGAAGATGAAACAATTGCGCACGCCGTCCACCTTTTCGCGGGAGATGTTCTTAAGCGCTATCTTTATCATCTCGTCCGCTTTCATAACAGCCCTCGAGACAATAAAATTGTATTTTCCCTTTTCCTCAATGGCGTTCTCGTGCTTTATGATCACATTCTCCAGCCCGGCGGCCTCCTTTGCAGCTTCCACTATCCGGAGCTTCTTGCCGATGCTGTCGATAAGGGTAAAATTGACAGAAGGGAACATGATCGCCAAAGGAATGCCCGGGAAACCGCCCCCAGTTCCGAAATCCAGCACGGACATTCCGGCCTTGAACCCGGCAGCCATTGCAATTGCCAGACTGTGGAGGATATGATGGACGAAAAGATTACCTATATCCTTACGAGAGATGACATTAATCTTGTCGTTCCACTCCGGATAGACACTTTCGATGCTATGGAACTGAGCCAACTGCCTGTCGGTGATCTCAGGAAAGTATTTCTTTAAAATCTCGCTATTGTCCATTGCCTCCATAGTTCCTCTCGCCGAAAATAAGAGTACCTATCCTTACAATATTTGCCCCTTCCTCTATTGCTATCTTGTAATCGTGAGTCATGCCCCAGGAGCGATAGCAGAAGCTCTCGTCATGCGCGAAGTATTGATCCTTTATCTCGGAGAAGAAGTTATTGGCCTCTGCAAAGTCACTGTGCACTCGCGTTTCGTCGTCCGTGTTAGTGGCCATGCACATCAGTCCGCAGACCTTTACATGCTTCATAGATTCCAGCACTCCGTCTCCTATCAGCTGTCTGCATTCTTCCGGAGAGAAGCCGGTCTTAGTTTCCTCTTTCGCCACATGCAGCTCCAGCAGAACTCTGATCTGCCTGTCTATCTTTTCCGCCTGTTTATTGATCTCTGTGAGAAGCTTCAGGCTGTCCACCGATTCGATCATGGAGACATAAGGCACTATCTGCTTCACCTTATTGGTCTGCAGATGGCCTATCATGTGCCACTTGATATCCTGCGGCAAAAGAGGATGCTTCATGGACATTTCCTGAGGGCGGTTCTCTCCGAATATTCTCTGCCCGCAATCGTACGCCTCCTGAACGGCTTCTACGGGATGAAACTTTGATACCGCTACCAAATGGACAGAGTCCGGAAGAGTAGTCTTTAGAAAAGCGAGAGATTCTTTAATGTTTGTCATTGCTGATTCTCCCCTGCTTTAGCATATCCCTCAGGCTGCATCTCCTCATAATGATACACATCCATGATTTTAGTCTCGGAAACAGAAGTGATACTATAATCGGAAATAGACTGCTTCATTCCGTCGTCCAGACGCTTTACGGCGTCTCTGAGATCCGCGGCATTGACCATAATAACCTGTGCCACCTGCTTCTCAACGCCTTTCTTCTCATCGAGGGTAGTAATGGCTATCTTGCACTGGTACCACTTGTCGGCACTCTCGCTGCTTGATTCGAACATCTCGGCAAACTTGGCGCGTTTTATGTCAACTACCTCGAACTCGCCGTTTATAAAAGGCTTCATTTCCTTTATAATCCTCTTCTCGGCTTCAGTAAAATTGAGGGCATCCACAAGGTAAACTTCCGACTGCTTCGCCGTCTTTCCCTCGCCTATTTCTTTCTCGTATTTAATCTTGCATTCAAACCACGTATACATATATCTCGTAATATCTATTGTACATTTATATTGTCTTTCTACTTGATTTCCACCAAAATAGGGAGCTTGATCTTCGTGCCGACGTGTATAAGGTCAGGATCCTGAATATTGGAGTAACGGATGATATACTTGGCGCAATCCTTAGAACCATATATCTGCTTGGCAAGATGCGTAATGTCCTCGCCCCTCTGCAGAACATGCACCTCTTTCAGACCGCATATCATATATTTGTCCCCTCTCAATACAGGCATTTCAGGTTTGGCCTTCTCAGCCGGTTTCGGATTTTCTGCCGCCGGCTTTACATTGCCTGCCTGCGGCGCAGCTTTTGGGGTATGAGTGTCCCTCTGCACTTTAATACTGCTTTTAGCCGCAGGCTTCGCCGGCTTTTCCACCTGAGTCTTATTGACTGGAAGCACGGAGTTCGTAGCCTTCGCTATATAATAACCGGCGAAGAAGGCGGCAATAACACTAGCCACCCAGACAGCTATTATCACAATCTTGGAGAGGTGTCTGTGTGACGGTTCTTCTGTATCTGCCAGTGACTCTTCCTCTTCCGGGCTTTCAGTTTCCGATTCATGACTTTCGCTCTCCGCATTTTCAGGCTCCGGCTCCGCATGTACGACAAGAGGTGCGGGCGGAGCGACTTCCTCTACCCTTCCTCCTTCAGTATTTTCGCTTCCTTCAGTAACCTCGGAATCAGATAAATCTACCTGTGTCTGTTCTGGTATATCCACCGTTTCGGGTAGCTCTTCTGTCGGTTGCTTCGCTTCAGCCGGCGTTTCTTTCAGGTCTAACGACTTTACGTCTACGCCATCATCTATAGTTACAGACTGCAAGCACTCAAAGGGTTTGTTGACCTTAGAGCGCAAGGTGGCATCGGGCGTAAAGGTTATCTTCTGATGAGGTGCTATTTCTATTCTCTCACCGGTGTTTACATCTACGCTTTTACGGGCCGAAACATCTACGACCTTAAATGTCCCGAATCCCTTTATCTTTACCACATTATCAGACTGGAGGCCCTGGCAAATAACGTCAAAGAAATTTCGTACAAAAGTCTCGACATTCTCTTTTGTATCCGGATTTATGGCTTGCAACGCGTTTACTAAGTCCGCAAAATTCCTTTTCTCCATTAGTCTTTTGTTTCAGAAGTGGCAGCTAAACGTGTTTTTAATGAGGGAGATGAGTGAAAGATGAAAGTGAGTTTGGGAGGAACCAGCATCTTCTGCTTCGTTGATGGATTTACAGCAAATCTCTCCTCTCTCTTCTTTATCTCAAAACTGCCGAAATTCTTCAACTTCAGCACAGTATTCTCTTTCTCCGAAAGCAGATCGGTCAGAGCCCTAACCAGCATTGTCACACCACTCTCGGCATTGTCCTCCTTTATATCTAAAGACTTTGCCAAGGTCGTAATAAACTCTTTATTATTCACAGATATCTCAATCTTTTACAGGAGATGCATACAAGTCATACTCATCCGCTGCTGTTATTTTTACGTCAAAGAAGTCTCCTATGTTTACGCCATCCAGATCTTCGATTCTCACCAGCACCTCTCCATCTACCTCAGGGGAATCATACTGGCTGCGGCAAACCATATAGTCGCCCTCTGTTCTGTCGGCTATCACACGCATTACCGTCCCTTTCCTGGCCTCACATATCTCCGACGATATCTGTTGCTGAATAGCCATGATAGTGTCAGAGCGTTTGCGCTTTACCTTCTCCGGAACATCGTCTTTGAAATGCCGGGCCGCATATGTGCCGTCCTCCTCGCTGTAAGTAAAGACGCCGAGCCTCTCGAAACGCTCCTCACGGACAAACTGCACAAGATGGTCAAACTCCGCGTCTGTCTCGCCGGGAAAGCCGACAAGCATAGTCGTACGCAGGGCGATACCGGGCACACGCCGTCTGATGGTCTCCAGCAGGCGGCGTATTTCATCGCCGGTAATATGGCGGCGCATCCGGGCGAGCACGTTGTCGTCTATGTGCTGCAGGGCAATGTCCAGATATTTGCAGACATTATCCCTCTCGGCCATGATATCCAGCAACTCCAGAGGGAAACTGTTCGGATAAGCATAATGGATGCGTAACCACTCTACGCCTTCGATGTCGGATAGCGACGAGATTAATTCCGGAAGGGCTTTATGGCCGTACAAATCGGTTCCGTATGCGGTGGAATCCTGTGCAATGATCTGGAACTCCTTTGTGCCCGCCGCTACGAGTCCTTTGACCTCGTCGCAGATGCTCTCAATAGAGCGGCTCCTTTGGGGACCGGTAATGAGAGGGATGGCGCAATAGGCGCAATGATGGTCGCAGCCTTCGGATATCTTGACATAAGCGTAATGGCGCGGCGTGGTCAGCACACGATCCATATCCGGATTTGTGCTACACTGCTTGCGCTCTACCACGCCATACTCCTGCTTGAGATATTCGATGATGCCGTTCCAGTCGAACTTGCCATAAAAGCAATCCACTTCCGGTAGCTCCGTCCTGAGCTCGTTTCGATAGCGCTCGGACAAGCATCCCATCACGATTACCTTGTCGAGCTTGTCCCTTTTCTTCTCTTCGACGAGGGACAGAATCATGTTTACGCTTTCCTCCTTGGCTGCCTCGATAAAGCCGCAGGTATTAACAACGGCCACGCCGCCGTGAGTCTTCTCGGGATTACTCCATGCTCTGAATCCGATGCGACCAAGCGAATAAATAAGATGCTCCGAATCGACCAGATTCTTGGAACAACCCATGGTGATAATGTCAACGTTTCTTCTGACAGCCATGTATTATCAACCTAAAAGCGTTTTCACATACGACTCGGCATCGAAGGGCTGCAAGTCCTCCATCTTCTCGCCGAGGCCGATATACTTGACAGGTATCTTAAACTGGTGGGAAATACCTATTACCACGCCGCCCTTGGCAGTGCCGTCGAGCTTGGTCACGGCTATCGAGTTGACCTCGGTCGCAGCCACAAACTGGGCAGCCTGCTGATATGCGTTCTGTCCGGTAGAGCCGTCGAGCACAAGCAGTACTTCGTCGGGGGCCGTAGGCACAACCTTGGCAACGACATTGCGTATCTTGCCCAGCTCGCGCATAAGGGAGACCTTGTTATGCAACCTTCCCGCGGTGTCTATCAGCACGACGTCTATGTCGGAGGCCAGAGCGGAGTGGAGTGTATCAAAAGCAACGCTGGCGGGATCGCTTCCCATCTGCTGCTTCACTACGGGCACACCCACTTTCTCTCCCCAATAGGAAAGCTGCTCTATGGCCGCGGCACGGAATGTGTCGGCCGCGCCAAGCATAACCTTTAGCCCGGCTTTCTTATACATGTATGCCAGCTTGGCTATGGTGGTCGTCTTCCCTACTCCGTTGACGCCGACGACGAGTATCACATAAGGCTTATGCCCTTTCTGTGTCTCGGCTTTAGCATCCTTGTCGCTCTTGGAGAGCATGGCGGAAATCTCTTCGCACAGCAACTTCTTGAGTTCCGAGGTGCCTAAATACTTATCCTTCGCCACACGCGCCTGAATGCGCTTGATAATCTCCAGCGTGGTGTCTGTCCCGACGTCCGAGGTGATCAGCGTCTCTTCAAGCGAGTCAAGCACATCATCGTCGATGGTGTGCTTGCCCGCTATGGCACGCGTCAGCTTACCGAGCAAAGACTCCTTCGTCTTCTCCAGGCCGCTGTCCAGTGTCTGCTGTTTGGGTTTACCGAATATTCCGAAAAAACTCATTGACCCAAAACCTTATTCAGACCTTTCTCAATGCTCTTGTTAGCCTTGTCTGCTGCTTTGTTTACTTCCTCGTTTGCCTTGTTCTGTGCATTGGTAACGGTGGTGGTAGCCTTCTTACGAGCATTCTCCTTTGCACCTTCTACTGTGGCTTTTGCAGCGTTCTTAGCATTCACTGCTGCCTGCTCAGCCTGCGTCTTGGCATTGTTCACAACCTGTTCGGCAGCAGCTTTGGCCGTGCTCTGCACGCTGTTAGCGGCATCCTCTGCGGCTTGCTTTACCGACTTGGAGGAGTCCACTACGGCATTACCTGCGCCAGCGACGGCGGATGTAGCCGAAGTCACAGCATCGATAGCCTTTTTGCCGACCTCGGTAGCATTGCTGTAAAGCTTATCCTTCTGCTCCTTATAGAATTCATCGATAGTGGTTTTCTCCTCCTGCGTGAGATTCTCCGTCACATCTTTGTACTTGGCCTGGATGCCGGACAGCTGCGTATTCAGCTTCTCCATTACCTGAGCTGCTTCCGCAGGATCTTTGGCATTCTTCAAATTCTCGGAAGCCGTAGCGTAAGCCTCTGAAACCTCCTTTTTCATATCGCTTGTTTTGTCGTGGGAGCAAGCCATAACACCAAACATCAAGCATACTACACTCAGAACAATGACGCCTCTGGCCAATAGACTTCTTAAAACGTTAGCTTTCATAATTGCGTTATTTTGATTAATATGAATTCTTCATTTGCCGTCGTCCAGCCTGCACTTCAGAGGACTGTGATACATGACACTTTCTGAGCAACAAAGTTAAATACATTTTTGTTTTGCAGAAAAGATTTGTCCAACTTTTTTAGTCCCCACCCGGCAGAGGGCATTATAAAACGCAGAAAGAGCAAGCAAGCCGACACATAGAGACACCTTTCGCCCGAACAGATTGCGGGAAAGCCTCCTCCCTGCTGACGGTATCAAACAGGCGTCACGACTGAGGCCATAGCGACCATGCTGCAAGTCTTTTCCTCCATAATTATAATCACAAAGTACGAGTATAATTCGTCGTGGGAACAGGAAAATTTCTCATGCGGATGAAAATAAATTCTCATGCGGACGAAAAATAATTCTCGTGCGACCAGAAAAAATTCCCGTGGGAGTAGGAAAAATTCTACTCGCAGATAAAAAAATTTATCTCGTAGTAGACGACTCGTTAACTCGTAGATAAAATAATTTATCTCGCAGTAGAATTTGCCCGTCTCGCAGAGGCTGATTCTAAGGCAGTTGCAAAGGCCGCCGATGCGGTTCCAAGTCGTCGGCAACCGCCTTAAGAATGTATACTTGCAGGGCATACGGATGGATTTCTCCTTTTCGGGAAACATCGTGTATGCTCTTCTCAAAAAAACTTCCGCATATCACAAAAACTACATTTGAGATGAGGGAAAACACATTTGAGATATTTCAAAACATCTCAAATGTAGTTTTACCCCTCAGCGAAGTACTGATTTTCAAGAGTTTGGAAAGGCTCAGAAAATGCCTTTTTACAAGAGGTCCTTCCGATGTCGCGGACGTTCGCCGGAAGCTGATTATCAGCGCGCTCAGTGCTTGATTTTCCCCGGTAGGGAGAGCCGGCCACGGGCGGAGAGGAGGACATGCGCAGCTATTTATTGTGCTTGTTCCTGTACTCCAAAGGAGTCATCCCTAAATGCTCTCTGACATATTTGCCAAAGAAGGACGCATTCGGGAAGCCGAGAATATTGCATATCTCCTTCATTGATTTATCGGTGTTGCAGATATAGTAATCGATATCCGCAATGGTGTATTCCTCTATCCATTGCAGAGCGGTCTTGCCGGAATGCTGCTTGCATACCATAGTCAGGGTCAACGATCAAGATGAAAAAGAACATTCCTTTATTGGTTCTGCCGATAGCCGTATTGGCATTATTCGGCAGCTGCGGCAACAAGAAAGCGGAAAGCACCAGTCCGATCGTAAAAGTGAAAACGATGGGACTCGTAACATCGGGCGAGAGGGCGGGAGCATCAGACAATTGCAATGTGATCGAATGACAATTGCGAAGTGATCGAATGACAGCTGCGATGAGAATGCATGACAGCTGTGATGCGAATGCATGACAGCTGCGATTCATTTACACGACGGCTGTCGTGCATGAATTATATCAGAAAGTAATCTGATGCTTTGAGATGACCAACATGATAGGAGAAGGAAGTTGTCTGATGCTTTGTAACGAATAACTGTGGCCGTATCTTTAATTCCGGTGGCCGGCGCGAAACATTGATTTTCACTTTCGTTTACCGGTACTCGGCAATTCTCATGAACAGACGGATAGATTCGCACCGCGTTACTATAGGAACAAACATTCAGCAAGAGCAAATCTACGGTTTGCCGGTCAGCAAAACGAGGGTGTATCAAAATTCAGGTGCACCCTCTGGCTATATTTTTACAAACAAAGCCCTGACTTTCACAAGCCGGGGCTTTGCCATGTCGCAAAGTTTTTGTATCTTTGTGACATACAATAAATTAAAT
>Ga0256404_1002575_pt1 | contig 39711 bp, 17 predicted proteins | sample RumenRJG_01DNA_FD_185990 | JGI IMG/M metagenome (GOLD analysis project Ga0256404, IMG submission 185990) | Bovine rumen microbial communities from Lethbridge, Alberta, Canada - RJG_01 | ecosystem: Host-associated > Mammals > Digestive system > Stomach > Rumen | place: Canada: Alberta | collected...
TACAAATTCAAAACCGTTGACTCTCAAAATTGCTCGTAAAAGACTGTAATTCAATTATTTCAAAGACCGATTAGTCCACTTTAACGGGACAGTAGTGAATTTGGGCCAATCCTACTCTCAAACGGAGAGATTTTTTCCAAATATTTTCCCGAAATAAGTGTATTACGTTATTATACAGTTGTTTACTAAGACATCCTCATCAACAGACGGTCAAAGATTTCAGGCTTGCCTTCTTGATGGAAGATACATTTCAACAAGAATCTGCGACGTTTTGAAATATACTGGGGAGACTCTTCTAATAGGATTCCAATTTCAGATAAGGAGAAATGAAGGCGGATGAGTAGGCAGAGATGATAATCTAGTTCGTTCAGATGATACTTTGAATATAATGTAGAACGGAAATGTGGTAAACAACCGTCCACCAACTTTGACAGCTCAGCCCAGTCCTTTTTACATACCTTTTCATTGGTATGTCTGGTTAAGGATACAAAATGCTTGTAGACGTCAGAATCGGCTAAGGTCGGCTCAATAGTCTGTTCTTTTTTCAAAACCTTTTGGATTTCATCAATGGCTTGCTGATATCCTTGAATCTCTTCCTCCTTCTGGCGGAGTAGTTCCTCCTTTTCTTCATCTTTCATCTTAATAAGGTCAAACCTTGCTTGCTCCTGCAGTTCCATCAAATGGTAGTATTCTGTCTCCATCTGATTAATCTGTCTTTTCTTTCGATGCCAATAGGTTAGGATACTCAGGAAAAGAAGTATTGACAGAAAAGCGAACAGCATCATTCCTGCCTTATTGCGGCTGGCCTCCAAAGCCCTTTCTTGTGCAAGGCGTTGATTGCGGTTATAGTTGTAAAGGGCTTGTATATTCTGAAGTTCTTCCTTATTTGATATTTGGAACCGTTTATCAGCTATCTGATAAGATAGCATGGAGTATTTTGCTACAGAATCGCAGTCTGCTTTTGCCTGATACAAAGATGTTAAACCTTTACATGCAGCTTCTCTGTTATTAAGATTCTGTGAATGAAGCAAGCCTCTGAAATACTGCTCTGCTGAATCCAGACTGCCAACTTCGAGATGGTAAATTCCCAAATAATAGCTGATGATGCTATCCTCAACAACCATCTGATGTCCCATAGCTTCATTCCGCAGCTCAATGTATTTTCGTGCAGAATCGAAGTTTTTTCGTTCTACCATATAAATACATAATGTTGAGGCAGTGCTGGCCACATCTTCCCTATAGCCATACTCCTGATATTTATCTAACACATATTGCAATACAGAAACAGAGCTGTCAGGTTGGTTCAGCATATCATATGCGCTATGTTGCCATGCTATCGCTACAAGTTGATGAAGGGTGTCGTTTGCCATTTTGGCATAATATGCCTCTTTATGTAGTTCTTCTAACATCTCGTTGGGCATTAACTGCTCCATGAAGAGAGAGGCAGCCTGACCATGTACTTTTGCCAATAAGTCGTAATCGCAATCTGTGGACGTGGTGTCTGCGCATTCAACGGCACGATGGTATTCTTCAATAGCCTGTGGCGCCTCGCCCATATCATGATAGACGCGGCCTTGCAGGTAGTGAGCCATCAGGCGCTCGTTGGGCGTGCCGTGACTGTCGAAATAATCTACGAGGGAATCGGCTGTGGGGAGCCAGCGTGAAGAGAAAACGGTGTCGGCCTGATTGCAGGCCTGGACATCGGCCAGCCTCTGGCGCATCTGCTCGCCATCGGTACACGATGTGATAACAAATGCTATAATGGTTAGTATGAAATAGGTTCTTAGGTGCTTCATCGCATGCAAAGTTACAGAAAAAAAAGCGGATACGCAAATCTGCGCATCCGCTTTTTCATTTATGGAGTTAATACTTATTTTACCTCCCAGATATCATTGGTCTCGAGGAGCTCCTCGAAGTTGTGATACTTCTTCTGAGCGCTGACCTCAGCGAGCTGTGCGTGAACGGCATCGTTGTAGGTGGGAGCGTCCACGTCGCGAATCACACCCAGGGCGATGGGGAATCCATCCTCAGGCGTCATCATGGCGAGCTTCAGCTGCAGGGTGTTGTCCTCGCAGTGAGCATCGTGAACGAGTACGTCGTCGATGGTGTAGCCGTCCTTGCCAATCTCTACCACCTTCAAGCCGAAGCCCTGCTGTACCAGTCCGAACTCATTGTTCTCACCGAACACGAGTTTCTCGCCGTGACGTACGTAGATGGCGTTCTTCTTACGACCTTCGTTGTTGTAAACCACATCGTGGCAGTGGTCGTTGAAGATGACACAGTTCTGCAGTACCTCAGTAACGCTGGCACCTTTGTGCTCGTAGGCAGCCTTCAGCACCTCTACGGTACCCTTGGCATCGGTAGCCACACAACGGGCGAAGAAGTGTCCGCGTGCGCCGAAGCAGAGCTCTGCAGGGCGGAAGGGATCCTCAACGGTGCCGTAAGGGCTTGACTTAGACACGAAGCCACGGGGTGAGGTAGGTGAGTACTGACCCTTGGTCAGACCGTAGATGCGGTTGTTCAAGAGAATCATGTTGAGGTCGATGTTACGGCGGTTGGCATGGATGAAGTGGTTACCACCGATAGCCAGTCCGTCACCATCACCTGATACCTGCCATACGGTCAGGTTGGGGTTAGCCACCTTGGCACCAGTAGCGATGGCAGCGGCACGACCATGGATGGTGTTCATACCGTAGGTAGCCATGTAGTGAGGCAGACGGCTTGAACAGCCGATACCAGAGATAACTGCTACGTTCTCGGGAGCTACGCCAATCTCGGCCATAGCCTTATGGAGTGAAGCCAGGAAGAAGTGGTCGCCACAACCAGGGCACCAACGGGGCTGACCTTTTTTGAAATCTTGTGCTGTATAACTCATACTACTTTATTTTTTTAAACAACGGATTTAACGGATTTAACGGATTATCTATCTTATAGGAAAACGTTCTTTCTCAAGAGATGACTGTCCAAAGTTGATAAGGAGTGATAGTTGATATCCGGCAACCTTTGCATAGTTAATGGCCTGTGACCGGTGTACGTCATCCAACTCCTTTACGGCTTTTAACTCCACAATAATTTTATCATAGCATATAAAATCGGGAATAAATGTTCCTTTTAACACAACACCCTTGTAAACAGCATGAATTTCCTTTTCTCGGCTAAATGGTATTCCACGTTCGGCAAACTCAATAGCCAAGGCCTCTTGATATACTTTTTCAGTAAAGCCGGGCCCAAGGATGCTATGTACTTTCATTGCCGCTCCAATAATCTGATATGTTTCCTCTTCAAATCTCAGCATTATAGAATAATCCGTTTAATCCGTTCAATCCGTTGTCGTTTTAAATTATTTCTTGTTAATGATCTCAGTAAACGCATTGACGAGTTCCTCGACTACGAAGGGTTGACCCTTTACCTGGTTGAACTGGTAAGGTACGAAGCCGTCGACCTTCATGCGGAGGTAGGCTGCCAACTGACCCATGTTCTGCTCGGCTACAACCACCTTCTTGTACTTCTTCAGTACCTCGGCGGTGTTCTTGGGCAGCGGGTTCAGGTACTTGAACTGTGCCTGAGCTACCTTGTATCCCTTAGCCTTCAGCTCGTCCATGGCAGAGTGCAGGTGGCCGTAGGTAGAACCGAAGCCTACAATCAGCAGGTCGGCATCATTCACATCGCCGTCTACTTCGAGGTCGGGCACCTGGATATTGTCAATCTTCTGCTGACGCAGACGAGTCATCAGATCGTGGTTCTCTGGGTTAGTTGAGATAGCACCTGTCTCTGAGTCCTTCTCAAGTCCGCCGAGGATGTGAGTGAATCCCTCACGACCAGGAACAGCCCAGTAGCGGGTACCGTTCTCAGCACGCATGTATGGTGTCCACTTACCCTTCAGTTCCTCAGGAACATAAGGAGGATTGATAGCGTCGAGCTGGGCCATCTGGGGCAGTTTGAAAGCACCAGAACCGTTAGCAATATAAGCATCGGTGAGCAGTACCACAGGCGTCATGTGCTCAAGTGCAATCTTACAAGCCTGGTAGGCAGCATCGAAGCAGTCGGCAGGACTGGTAGCAGCCATCACAGGCATGGGGCTCTCACCGTTACGGCCAAACAATGCCTGCAGCAGGTCGGTCTGCTCGGACTTCGTAGGCAGACCTGTAGCAGGACCGCCACGCTGTACGTCGAGTACCACCAGAGGCAACTCCATGATGACAGCCAGGTTCATGGCCTCGCTCTTTAGGCAGATACCAGGACCAGATGTAGAGGTGACACCCAGTGCACCAGCGAATGAAGCGCCGAGAGCCGAAGCACAACCAGAAATCTCGTCCTCGCACTGCACGGTGATAACACCGCAAGACTTGTGCTTAGAGAGTTCGTGGAGCACGTCGGTAGCAGGAGTGATAGGATAAGAACCCAGGTAGAGGCGCAGACCAGCCTTCTCGGCAGCTGCGATGAAACCGTAGGCAGTAGCCTTGTTACCGGTGATATCCATATAGCGTCCTGGAGTCTTCTCCTTAGTTTCTACACGATAGACGTTGATAGCGTTTGAGTGGGTGTTGTGCCCATAGTCCCAACCAGCCTGAATCACCTTGATGTTAGCCTCGGCAATAGCGGGCTTCTTGGCGAATTTCTCCTTCAGGAAGTTGCCAACAAGGTTCAGGTCGCGGTCGAACAACCAGCATACGAGACCCAGCGCAAACATGTTTCTGCATTTCAACATGGCCTTGTTGTCCATGCCAGAGTCAGCCAGACAGTCTTTCACCATCGTGGTTAGCGGGCACTGGATGACGCGATCGGGGTCGATACCCATCTCGCCCAGATAGTCCTCTGTCTGGAACTGTGCTTTCTCCAGGTCCTTAGGACCGAAGGAGTCGGTGTCGATGATGATGGTGGCACCTGGTTTGGCATAGCGATACTGTGTTTTCAGGGCAGCAGCGTTCATTGCTACCAGCACGTCGCACTTGTCGCCAGGGGTGTAAACCTTTCCTGCACCGATGTGTACCTGGAATCCAGACACACCGGTCAGCGAACCTTGCGGGGCGCGGATGTCTGCGGGATAGTCTGGGAATGTTGAGATACCGTTACCTACGGTAGCTGAGACCGTAGAGAAAATGTTGCCGGCAAGCTGCATGCCATCGCCGGAGTCACCTGAAAAACGAACGACCACCTGGTCGAGCTCTTTCACTTCCAATTGTTCAGCCATAATATATATTGGTTTAATAACGTATGTACTACTAAAAAATCGACCGCAAAATTATTCATTTTTAACGGGAATACCAAAGAAAATACGTAAAAAATGCATATTTGTAGCAAAAAAGCCGCAAATATGCATTTTTATTGCGATAAATATGCATTTTAGTATTCAAATGAGGAACCACCCAGGAATTCACGCAACAGAGAAGTAGGCGGAATCTGGTCCTCAGGAATAGGACGGATATACTTCAGGAACTTGCGCAGACGGTAAGCCTCGGCATACTCTGGACAGTCCTCGGGAACCTGTTCCAACAGAGGTTCTGCCTGACTCTTGATTACTGCCAGTTCGAAGAGCATGGCAGAATTGAACATCTGGTCGCAGTTCTCCTGGAAGGGGAATATCCATTTGTTCTCGCCCTTACGTACCGATGGCCAGCGACGGATGGTCTCCTGTGCGGATACCCCGCGATATTTGTAGTCGCGAATGATGCGTCGCAGCAGTCGGTTGTCGGTAGTGGGGATATAGTTGTGATTATCGAGCAGCAGTGTGGTCAGTGCCGAGGCATACACACGGTATATCTGTTCCTGAGGCACGGTGGCCATGAGTTCGGGGTTCAGGGCGTGGATACCCTCAACCACCAGAATCTGGTCATCCTCCAACTTCAGTTTGCGTCCGCTCTTCACGCTCTTGCCTGTGGGGAAGTCGTAACGGGGCAGTTCTACCTCCTCGCCACGGAACAGGGCATTCATCTGCTCGTTGAGCAGGGGCAGGTTGAGTGCATGCAGGTTCTCGAAGTCGTAGTCGCCGTTCTCATCGCGTGGTGTCAGTTCACGATCCAGGAAGTAATCATCCAGAGAGATACCGATTGGCTTGATGCTGTTCACAGCCAGTTGCACGGACAGACGCTTGCAGGTTGTGGTCTTGCCACTTGACGACGGACCGGCGATGAGTACCAGTTTGATGCCTTTGCGGTTGGCTATCTCGTCGGCAATGCGTGCAATCTTCTTTTCCTGCAGGGCCTCACTGATCTGGATGAGGTACGAACTGTAGCCCTTGTCGATACATTCGTTCAGGTCGCCGATGGTGCGCATGCCCAGAATGTCTTGCCAGCGGTGGCTCTCCTTGAAGATACCAAACATCTTGTCCTGCATGATAAGCTCACCCAGTTCGTTGGGGTGTTCGCGCGACGGGATGCGCAGCAACAGACCATCATAGTATTTCTCCAGTCCGAAGAGATATATCTGCTTTGTATTGGTGAGGATGGAGCCATAGAAATAGTCGTAATACTCGTCGATGTCGTAGAAGGTGGTGTAGAGCGATCCTGTGCTCTTCAGCAGTTTTACCTTTGAGAAGGTGTGCAAGGCAGTAAACATCTCGATGGCCTCCTTGGTGGTCGTCTCATGACGGTGGATAGGTATTGCCTCGTCAATGATTTCCTGCATGCGTTTACGGATACGTCCGGCATCCTCCAGCGTCACGGGATGCCCGATGTTCAAATCTACATAATAGCCATTGCTCACAGGGATGTCGATAGCCACCTTGCAAGGCGTGTACAGGTCGCGCACGGCTTTACAAAGAATGAAAAACAGGGTGCGCGTGTAGGCACGCTGGCCCGATGCCGAGGTGATGTCGAGAAATTCCACGCGTTTGGGCTTATAGATGCGATAGTGCATTCCTTCCACCTTATTGTTGACATGTGCGAGGATAGGCTCGTGCTCCATGGTGAGATTCATCAACTGCAAAGCCTCACTGAGGTTACTTCCCATGGGGATATCATAGTTCTGTCCATTGTTCAGACAGGTCACTTTTACTGTTTTTTCCATATCTTATATTGTTTTATCTGCAATTTTTTTTATTCGTTTTAGGGCATGAGAGTGCAAATATACGAAAAGTTTTTTATTCAAACATGCAATTGTATGAAAAAAATTCGTATCTTTGCACGCAAAAGCAAACTAAAAAAGAACATTCATAAGCTTATGATGCTCACACTATTTACCATGCTCGGCTCATTGGCACTTCTCATGTTTGGTATGAAGTCCATGAGTGAAGCCTTACAGAAGATGGCTGGTCCGCAGCTACGTCATGCCCTTGGAGCCATGACATCCAATCGTTTTACAGGTCTTTTAACTGGTTCGGTAGTTACCGCCTCTGTGCAGTCATCAACGGCTACAACCGTGATGACTGTTTCGTTTGTTAATGCCGGACTGCTCACCTTGACGCAGGCCATCTCCGTGATTATGGGTGCCAATATCGGTACCACGTTTACGGCATGGATTATCGCTCTGGGTGCGTCGTTCGATATCAGTATCGTGTCATACATCGGATTCTTCCTGGGTATTATCCTGATATATATGAAGAAACACCGTTATATCGGTGACTTCCTCTTCGGACTGGGCTTGCTGCTCTTGGGACTGACTACCCTGCGTCTGACGGGACAGAAGATGGATTTGGGACATAATGAGGCCGTACTGAGTTTCTTCAACTCGTTCGACATGCACTCTTATTCGACGATTTTCGTCTTCCTGGTGATGGGTGGCGTGCTGACGTTCTGCGTGCAGTCGAGTGCAGCCGTGATGGCTATCACCATGCTGCTCTGCGGTAGTGGTGCCATGCCTATCTCCATGGGTATCGCTTTGGTGCTGGGTGAGAATATCGGTACGACAATCACCTCTAATCTGGCAGCCCTTTCAGCCAATACGCAGGCCCGCCGTGCTGCCTTGGCACACATGTTCTTCAATATCTTCGGTGTGATATGGATTCTCTGCGTGTTCTACTGGTTTGTTGAGGGCATAGAGTGGGTGGTACGATATGTAGGTGCGGACTTGCTGCATCAGGATATGGCTCATCTGCCGAAGGAGAAATACCTCACTTTCGTGCTGGCAGCCTTCCACTCAGGCTTTAATATCATCAATGCGGGCATCCTGATTTGGTTCATTCCGCAGATTGAGAAATTTGTTTGCTGGGTTATCAAGTCGAAGAAAGTGGACGAGGAAGAGGATTTCCGCCTGCACTTCATTACAGCTGGTTTCATGAAGACGCCGGAACTCTCTGTGCTGGAGGCTCAGAAAGAGATTCAGGCTTTCTCCAACCGTATGCAGCGCATGTTTGGTATGGTACAGGAACTGCTCGACCTCTCGTCAAGTGAGCGCCGTAAGGAGAAAAACAACGAGCAGGACTTCAACAAGCTCTATACCCGTATTGAGAAATATGAGGGTATCAGCGATAATATGGAACTTGAGATTGCTAAGTATCTGGAGAATGTGAGTGATGCTCACCTCTCTGACGATACGAAGGGAAAGATTCGTGCCATGCTGCGTGAGGTCAGCGAGCTGGAGTCTATCGGTGATGCCTGCTTCAATATGGCGCGTACGATTAATAGAAAATATGCGGCCAAGTCCGACCACTTCATTGAGAAGCAGTATAATCACCTGCACCAGATGATGGGGCTCACCGACCAGGCTCTAACACAGATGAACAAGTTGATGCTGGGTCGCAAGGAGGCATACGACGTGAACCGCACCTTTAATATCGAGAACGAGATTAATAACTATCGTAACCAGTTGAAGGCTCAGAATATCATCGATGTCAACAATCAGGTATATTCCTATGCTGAGGGCACGATCTATATTGATCTGGTAAACGAGTGTGAGAAGTTGGGTGACTATGTGGTCAACGTCGTTGAGGCTCGTATGGGTACCAGGCAAAAGGATGCGTAACTCTGCACACGAAATCAGCGATTTGTTTCTATCGTAGAAAAAAAGGAATCCGTGGTTTACATGGATTCCTTTTTCTCTAGGTAGTCGCAGTAGATGCGTGCCGCGGAGATAATCTGGTTGACGCAAGGACGCTGCTTGTAGTATTCTGCGGTGCGCTCGGAGGCTTCGTAGGTTAGGGGTGCCCCCTTCTTGAGTTTCAAGAGTTCGGCACAAATCAGACTGCCGTGCTCTTCCTTGAAGCGTGCTGCCAGTTCCTGTACCACTTTATAATTATAAGACTTCCCCTCACGATCGCCGGGGGTCACAGAGCCGCAATCCAGTCCGGCCAGTAGTGCTAAAGCGTTGAAGGCACCACACGACAGGCGTAGGCGTCCGATGCCACCGCCAAAGCCGGCGCTCATGCGCAGGGCCTGTTCTTCGGTATAACCATAGAGATCGGCAAAAGCAGCCACCACTGACTGTGAGCAGTTGAAACCCTGCATAAAGAGTTCCTCTGCCTTGCGGATGCGTTGTTCTCTGTCTATTTGCATGATGCTATTCTGTTTAATGCTTCTAATAATAATGCCTTGGTACACGCTATGTTCAGGCGGATATAGCCTTCGCCGCTTTGGGGACCATACATGGTGCCTGGGTTCACCCACACCTTGGCGTCTTGTAGCAGGTGGTCGGCATATTCCTGAGAAGAGCGACCTGTGGCGGTGATATCCACCCATGGCAGGTAGGTGCCTTCAAGAGGCATCATTTTCCATTGGGGGAGGTTCTTTGCGACGAAATCGCAAAGAACAGTGTAGTTTTCCCAGAGATAAGCATTAAGCTCGTCTATCCAGTCTTCACTCTCGTTATAGGCAGCCATCAGGGCTACGGGACCAAAGGGATTTACGTCGCACACCTCATTAATATTGATGGCACGGTCCAGTCGGCAGCGCCATTCAGGCTGACTGCAGATGATATTGGCAATCTGCAGACCGGCTATGTTGAATGATTTCGAGGGCGAGTTCAGAATAACGCTGTTCTGTCGGCAGGCCTCGCTCACAGCCGCAAAGGGTTGAAAGCAATGACCGGGCATGATGAGTTCACAGTGAATCTCGTCGCTCACCACCTTGACGTCATGCGCCATGCAGATGGTGTTCATGTGTTCCAGTTCGGCTTTTGTCCAGACCCGACCTGTGGGGTTGTGGGGGTTGCAAAGCAGGAACACGGTGGTCTTCTCGTCGGCACATCTCGACTCGAAATCCTGCCAGTCAACCTCGAAGCGGTTGTCGCTGCTGCTGAATTGCAGTATGCTCTCTGATACCTCACAGCCGTTATTACGGATGCTGGAGAAGAAACAGTTGTAGTCGGGCGATAGGATAAGTACTTTCTCTCCTGGCATTGTCAGCGCCTTGATGGCAACCGACATGGCAGGCACCACACCGGTGGTGTAGAGAATCTCTTCACGGCGGATGGTCCACTGGTGGCGACGCTGGAACCAGGAGATAATAGAATCGTAGTACGGCTCTTCTACAATAGTATAGCCAAAGATGCCATGCTCCATCCGTTTACGCAAGGCAGCCTGAATGGCTGGTGCTGCCTTGAAATCCATATCGGCCACCCAGAGGGGGATGACAGACCCTCCCCCGTCCCCTCCCTGTGAGTGAGGGGAGTATATAGTAGAGCTGGATGAAGGTGTTTCATCCCACTTCACGCAGCCTGTGCCGCGGCGGTCTACTATTTCATCGAAATTATATTTATTCATAATTAAAGGTGGTCTATATACTCCCCTCCATTACAGGGAGGGGTGGGGGTGGGTCTCTATGACGCAGTCGTTGGGCTGTTTCACGTTCTTGTCGATGGTGATGCTGCCGATGCTGTCTGCCACGATATGTCCGCTTGAGGGGTTCTTGATATTCTCAATATGTCCGCGGATATCTGCCTTGACATGACTGTATTCAAACACGCGGTCGCACGACTTGTCGAAGGTACAGTTCTCGAGCACCAGATTGTCGGCATAGCACAGGAGCTGTTCGCCAATGAGGTGACAATTCACCAGGCGTACATTCTTAGAGTGCCAGGCCAGGTATTCACCGTCGAGTACGGAGTCGTAGATGTTGACGTTCTCGCATTCCCAGAAAGAGTCTTTTGTAACGATGTTCGCATTTCTCAGTTCCACGTTCCTGCAATACTGAAACACGTATTTTGAGTCGCATTTCAGACCATCGATTCGTACAAAGTCACAGAACATGAACGGATAGGTGCCTTCATGCAGCTCAAGATTCTTTGCCTCAACGAACTGGCATCGCCAGAATGTCTCGTCGGCATCATTGATAACAACGTTGTCCAGGTGGAGATGGTGCATCTCGCGGAACATCTTTGGGGCATCGATACGTGTGTCGCGCATCAGCAGGTAGCTGCTATACCAAAGGGCTGAGCGGGCACCGGCATCAAACTGACAGTCTTGTATGATGAATTTATCTACATGCCAGAAGGGGTATTTTCCCCAGAAACGGCAGTTCTCGGCTTCAATGTCCGAACATTCCTTGATGGCGCTCTCGCCATCGCCAATAGTGACATTCTCGAGTCGCAGGTGGTGCGACTCAAATAGTGGGCGTTCGCCCTCAAAATGCTGATTCTTTATTAATTCCATTAATAGTATGTTGGTTTTTCGTGTGCAAAGTTACAATCTTTTCCGCATAAAACTGCAACAAAGTGTTTCAGTTTACGATTTATTAATTATCTTTGCACTCGAATAAACAATTAAGACTGTGTGTGTTATGAAGAAGAAAATTGTTGTGTTGACAGGTGCTGGCATGTCTGTGGAAAGCGGCTTGCGTACATTTCGTGATGCTGATGGCTTGTGGGAGGAATATCCCGTGCAGCAGGTGGCTACTCATGAGGGATGGGAGGCCGATCCGACGTTGGTGACAAATTTCTATAACATGCTGCGTAAGAAATGCTGGGGCGTAAAACCTAATGAGGGCCATAGGCTTTTGGCTGCGCTGGAAGAAAAATATGAGGTCACGGTGGTGACGCAAAATGTGGATAATCTGCATGAACAGGCAGGTTCTACGAAAGTGATTCACCTGCATGGTGAACTGATGAAGGTGTGCTCCAGTCGTGATGTGGACAATCCGCGCTTCCAGCAGACGCTGACACCCGATAACTGTGAGATAGAACCAGGCACGAAGGCAGGTGACGGTTCGCTGTTGCGTCCCTTTATCGTATTCTTTGGTGAGGCCGTCCCCTTGATATCTGTGGCCGCCGAAGAAGCTCAGACTGCTGATATCTTCATCGTGATAGGCACCAGCTTGAATGTTTACCCTGCTGCCGGACTGCTGCATTACGTGCGCCCGGGTGTACCTATTTACCTTATAGACCCCAATCCTGTGAGTGCTGGAAGTGAGGTGAAGCAGATTCAAAAAGGAGCCAGTGAGGGGATGCGCGAATTGACGCAATTACTGATGTAAAGTAATTTGGTGAAAATAGAGAGAAGACCCGTTTTACCTGATTAATTTTTATTAATCCAGTTAAAATAATTAAATTTTAACGGGATTATCTTCTGTTTTGGTATTTTTGTAGTCAAAAAAGACTATTTTTGTATTTTGAATACATAAAACTACATAAAATGTGTGCCCAGAAGGTTATAATAAGTAAGGTGAAGCAACGCGTTGCGCTTTTGGCGGTGCTGCTGTTTTCTGTAATTTTTTCGGAAACGGCCGGTGCTCAGAAGGTAGCTGTGCGTAATAATCTGCTATATGACCTGACGCTGACACCAAATCTTGGTGTTGATGTGAAAATGGGCGACCAATGGTCAGGTGGCCTGAGTGTCGGCTTCAATCCTTGGCCAACAAGCGATGATGTTAGCAAGAAATGGCGTCATTTGCTGATTGCTCCCCAGTTGCGTTATTGGACAAAGGGGGTCTTCGAGGACCGTTCTACCTACTGGGCACTTAATCTGATATATAGCCATTACAATGTAGCCGATGTAAAATTCCCGTTTGGCATGTATCGCGACGTGCGCGACAAGCGACTGCAGGGTGACCTGGGCGCGCTGGGTGTATCGTTTGGCTATACATGGCGTCTGAGCCGACTGTTCCGTATGGAGGCTGAGGCTGGCATGAGTGGTGGCTATGCGTGGAGCAAGCAGTATGCCTGCGGGCATTGTGGTACCTATGAGGGACGTAATGATAAGGCATTCCTGATGCCGAAGCTGGCGCTTAACCTGGTATTTGACCCCAGAAAGAAACCTGTACCTGAGCCAGAACCAGTCATCGTGATACCTGTGGATACCATGAAACCAGAACCTATCCCTGTGGTGGAGGAAAAACCCGATATCATCAAACAGCTAATGGCGGAGAATCCTGTGCTTTGCGATATTTCGGATTACCGACCCTACGACCCCACGAAACCTATGCGTCGTGACTCAGCTGCTTTGCTGGTACACTTTGAGTTGGATAAATACGACCTGAAACGTGACTTCCGCCAGAATGCCGGGACGTTGGATCGTATCATCAGTCTGACACGCCAGATAGTGGCCGACTCTACGGCTGAAGTACGTCTGATTCAGATTATCGGATTCGCTTCTATCGAGGGTCGTATCAAGCACAACGAGATGCTGGGCGCACAGCGTGCCTTGGCTCTGAAACACTACATCCAGAATGCTGTGGAAGTGCCCGACTCTATGTTTGAACTGAACAATGGCGGTGAGGCATGGGCCGAGTTCCGCGACCAGATTGCAGAATTGATAGAGAAGCACGACGACCAGTCGGAAACGATGGTTGCTGAACTGAAACGTGCTATCTATATTATTGATAATGAACCCGCTGCCGACCATCGTGAACAGCGCCTGCGTGTTCTCAACGGCGGACGTACCTGGAACTATATCAAGGAACACGTTTTGGCCGATCAGCGTAACTCTGGATATATGCGTATATACTTAGAAAGAAAAACTCCTTAACTAAGAAAAAATATTTCCTTAACTAAAGAGTAAAAATGACCTAACCAAAGAAACAATAAACTTCCTAACCAGAATACGAGTAATACGAAAATAAATTAACATAAATATTAACTAATTCTTTAAGAACAATGAAAAAGCTACAATTACTAGCCTATGCAGGAGCGATAGCACTGCTAAGCACAGGGTTCACCGCCTGTTCCGACGATAACCTTGCGAAGGAAGAGGTTGTAACGCCAGGATCTAACTATGATCCGGCAACGAACAAAGTAAACGTTGATTTTGTTTTCAATGTTTCTCTTAACAACAATACTACTCGAATGACGAACGAAGCTGTTCAGGCAGACATTATGACGAATAGCAATATCAAGTTCCGTGGTATTGATAATGCAAGTCTGTTTGCCTTTACTTTGAAGAATGGAAGTACGTATCTGGATGATCGTAACATTACCCATGCTGTAGCAGAGGCTGACATCCCTCCTCATGAATATTTTGATCTAGGAACTGTGGCTGGATCAGAGTATTTTCAGCCTGCATCGTCGAGTGGTACAAAGTCAAAACGTATCCTTGAACTTTCGCTTCCTGTTGAAACGAACGCCCTGATGTTCTATGGTAAAGCCATCAAGGGTACCACTTCTGATGGTTCGGAGGATGCAAAATTCGGAAAGGTACAGTTTCATATCGATAAAAATGCGAATATTGCCAATACAAGGATCTCGCTGCAAAAGGTTGTGGATCCAACTACAACTCAAAAGGACAAATTGCAACAGTATCAGCGATTGTTGGCAGCTGTGTTGACAGAGACCATTAATACTTCATTGTCAGTTTCGTCCGGCAGTCCTGTTGTGTATGGAGATGAATCGTGGTCTGGCACTATTAAATGGTCAGACTATGTACAGATTAATATTAGTACTACAGTTAATGGTGACGGCACTTATGATCTTGTACCAACTGATGGTACTACAGCAGGTATTACGGCAAAAGAAAAGGATCCTGTCAATACTTCCAACAACATGAGTAATCTTGGCAAAATCTTGGCAAATGCTTTTGTAACTAGCAACACCATCTATCCAAATGAACTGCGTGCAGGTTCTGGTCCAGCTATTCTTCGAATGGCAAGAGACTTGAGTTCTGTGATTTGGAAGGTCGCTTCTTCAACTCCTATTAATCTGGAAGAAGCTGTGGCAAAGCAATTGGCTCAGACAATCTTCACCAAGCTCCAAACAATATTTGACATCACAAAATCTTCAGATGTTGTTACGAGTTGTGTATGGGCGCCTATGAGCCAGATTAAGACAAGTACAATCGTAAGTAGTAATAGTTTGGCGGTTAATTATATTGCAGATACTGAATCTATGAATGATTTTCCTTCAGGGATATTCCATCTTCCTTGGGGTGCTACAGTGCTTGAAATCAAGAGCAAAGATGGAAAATTGACTTATCGCTATCAGGGTACCGTTCCTACTTACGCTATGGGTGAGACGAACTCAGGGTTCAATCCGGACAACTATGTGTATCCCGCAGAACTCTGCTATTTCGGCAATGCTCCGCTTCGTGCTTCTAAAGATCAGATGACAGCTTCTGATTATCCTGATGGCGCTGTAAACTGGATGGCTCAGTCTTCTTGGGACAGCCAAAAGTGGACTAGTACCCACGTTCTTTCTAATACGCGTAGTGTAGCCATGAAGAATAATATATATTATGCCGTGGGACTGCTGAAGTCTGTTGTTAAATATGGAACAGGTGTTTTGAAGGACAATAATGCTGCTATTCAGGCTGCAAGAAATAACGGTGCTACCGAGTTAGATAAAACAATTGATGTATCTTCTGGCGTAAAATTCCGCCTGACAGGTGTTTTGATTGGTGGACAGAATGGTGAGGTTGGCTGGAACTTTGTTCCTGTAGAGCAGGATCCAGGATTTGGTTATATGGTTTATGATAATCAGTTTGAAGGAACAGGTGGTAGTACTGTAACAGATTTGGCAATTCCATATTATGGAGGTTCTGCTACAGGAACAAATCCTTGCTATACGTTGTTGTTTGATAACTGGGATCATCGTCAACATGATAAGGTTGGAGGTCCGGAATCTCAGCATCCTGTTTATGTGGCGCTGGAGTTTAAGAATGAGTCAGGAGAGGACTTCTGGGGACAGAACAACTTGATTCCCAAAGATGGCTACTTCTATATCACAGGTAAGTTGGATCCTGATGCACCTGTTGGAGCAAAAGAACCGTCTGAATCTATGCAAGAGTACCTTGCGAAAGGTATTTCTTGGCCAACGAATGTGAAGAACAACTTCATTCCTCCCTATTATTATTATGACAATGCAACAGATGAGGCAAATGCTGATGAAGATAAGAAATCTGGTATGACCATTAAGGAACGCCGTGTATTCATGCAGGACTTTGTGACTGAGGCAACCTTTGTGCTGACGGAGAATTCTCTGAAACATGCACTTGTGGCTGTGCCTGACCTGCGATCTACTCAGCTTTCTCTCGGTCTGAGTGTTGACCTTTCTTGGAAAACAGGTCTTCAGTTTACCAACGTACCTCTTGACGGCGGTCAATAAACCTCTATTATCATTAACAAAGCTATGCTGAAATTGAATCAACTTATCATGAAAGCCATAGGCTGTCTGTTTATCATGACAGCCTTGGCTTCATGTACGTTGATTGACGACGACCTGAGCGAGTGCGGTGTTGACTACGAGATGGATTATGAGTTACAATTGGTGACGAATATGAACACGGAGTTGAAGACGCAGCTGAGCACAAATGTCAATGTGAGCAGTGCGTTGCGCACGCACCTTAGCAATATCTTCACGGACTTTGCCCACGATGTTGACCTCTCGTTCTATGATACGGAGGGCGACTCTGCCCGCTTGCAGCACGATGAGCACATCATGGATGCCAATCAGGCTTCGTATGCACTCTTCCTGCCGATGCGCCGGTATATTCATCTGGCAGCAGCCAATGTGGTGGACAATGACATGGTGTCTGTGAAGAATGATGATAATTGCCACACGGCAATACTCTATCAGCAGGAGAAGGACACCATAGATTCTCATACCACAGGTGTGTTTACGGCTCGTCAGGATATGCAGATTCTAGAAGGTGTAGACCAGACGTTTAACGTGCACCTCTACATGGCCAACAGTGCTACGTCACTGATTATTGATCCGCGAGGTCACGATTACAAGAACATCAAGGTGTATGCTACCGGTTTTGCTACCAGTTTCAATATCTGCGACAGTATTTATGTCTATTCGGAAAAATCGCCGATGGTCAGGGCTTCACAAGTACCTGTTGCCGAGGGCGGTGAACTCTGTTTCAGTACGGTGAATTTCCCCAGTCGTGATACCAGGAACACACGAGTCATCATTGATTCCGACGAGCCCTTTATCTCTCCATCAGCTGATAATTCCCTGTGGGAATATCGCGTTTATACCACGTTGAATGATGGCACCACGACGGAATCCATACTTTATGTGCAGACTCCCTTGAGGGCCGGACAGTTGAAGGTGATAAAGGTTCATCTGTCTGACGACAAGGGCGTGATAGAGAGTGATGATGCTACCGTGGGCGTGAGTGTGACATTGGATTGGGGAAAAATCATTCTACCAGATATTCCGCTATAATTGGTTCGCGCATGCGTTCATTATTATATATATATATATCTTGATAGTGATGCTGCTGACAACCAATTGCATGAATGATTCAGTAGCAGTTGACTCTGACGGGGATAGTTCTGTCGGAGTGGTTGATTCTGTCGTAGTGGGGTTAGGTTGTAGCTTCAGTCAGAAACAAGTTGAGACAACACGCATGTCGGTCGATGCAACGCAGGATAATGAGGTGTTTCGTGGTATAGAAGGACTCTACCTTATTCCTTTTGCTACAAAGGGTACTATTGGTGCTACGGATACGCGATTGTGGGATTATCTTGAATTGGGACATTCGTTGTCTTCTTCAAGTCTTATCAGTAATAATAATGCCGTATATTATGAACCTTTGGTTCTTCCCTATGGTACGGCTTCTTTTTTAGTTTATGCTCATGCTCCAGCTGGTAGTGGAAGTGCAAAAGATAAGTTTGAGCATGGGACCTTGGGACATGGTTTTGATGCAGTCGCTTCAGATTGTAAGCCTGAGGACATTTCTTTTGCCTTAGAACCAATTTATGCAACTGCAGCAGTGCCTACAGCTGCTCAGGGAATTGCAACATACTTGACGAATATCGCAACAACCAGTTTTACTTCACCAGATGCTTACTATGGTGATATGAGTTTTCGAATTAGAAAGACAATCAATTATTCTTGGCGTAATTTTGATTCTTATGAATTGACTTCACTCAAGACAGCTTTTCTGGATTTCGTCAATAATAATATGGTGATGTCAGGTTCATCAGCACTGCTTAATAAAGTGCTGAGCAATTTGTATAATGCTCTCTACCCAATAGCATATAACGATGACGAGAAAGTGTCCTATTATGCTTCCAATATTACAGGAACAGAAACTGGCAGCTACTATCCGAATCGTAGACTGGCAACACTTATCCGTAGTGCTATAGCTGATCCTGATTATGTGTTGGTGACAGGAGGGGGAGCAAATGTGAGCATTTCATTGAGGGATGATTACGATAATTATCCTTCTACCATCTATCTTCCAGATGGGGCGGCAGGTATTCAGTGGAATGACGAAAATGATGCTTTTGTGGTACGTATGCAAACAACCCCGGCAGCAAAGATAATGTCGATAAACCGTTTCTGTTATCCGCCAATACTCTGTTATTATGGGAATAGTCCAATAAAAACTTCAGATAACGATAGGGAAAAGGAACATTATATCAGCACAAATACGTGGAGCAATATTCTAGGTGAGTATAAAAGTTCCTCAACGAAGGTTGTTTCAACGACACGATCTGTTGCAATATGCAATCCGATAGAGTATAGCGTAGGAAAACTACGTGTTCAGATACAATGTGAGTCTCCGCTTGTTGACAGAAGTGGACTGGATATAGATGTGCTTAGTGATATCTTCCCCTTGACAGCAGTTCTGGTTGGTCAGCAACATGATGTAGACTATAAGTTTGATCCAATGCCGGTTTCCGATGAATATACGGTATATGACCGTGAAATAAACAAAGACAAAATCTATTTGAGAAGACAATTGTCGGAAAAGACTAAAACGCTTGTCTTTCCAACTAGAAAGGACGAGGTGGTGTATGTCATCTTGGAGTTTCGGAATGAGAGTGCTTTTGATTTTAAGGGCGCAAACGGTATAATATATAAAGGTGCAAAATTCTATATGATAGCCAAACTCGATCCGAAAGATGGATTGGGATATGATGCTGATAATTCTACGTTGAACCGAGTATTCACAAAAGACCATAATACTGATGTGTCCTTTTTGGTTAAGAACCTGAAAGGAGCATGGAGTATCATTCCTGACACGCGCGACCCGCAGTTGGAGATTGGCGTGTCGATGGAAATGAAATGGACACATAGCACGACAACGAATGTGTTGCTGGATTGATATGATGAGATATTTAGTACTGATACTGACCTTAGTGCTTGCTGCATCTTGCGGGCATGACTCAGAGACAACATCTTCTCTGAAAGATGCTGGTGTGCTGAATATCTATGTCTATCCGGCAGACGACCCGATGGTGACTCGTGGTGACGAGGGACTGATTAGTGCGAAGGTTTTGGAGAATGCGGTGAAATCACTGAAGATATGGGTCTTCAGACATGCGGGAGGTGCTGCTACGGACTTGCCGCTTCACTATCTGGCACCTGCAGAACCAGAGTTGCAGGGCAGTCGTGCAAAACTGTTTCAGATAGCTTTGACGGAGGAGCAGGTAAAAGCGATAACAGGTGATGGCAATCAGGTGGATGTCTATGTGCTGACAAATGCAGAGAGTATCGGCTTGGGCACCTTGAATGGCAGTTCCAAGCGTAGTGAGGTACGCGATGCGGTGATTGCGTCCGACTATTTTGGAACAACCAGTCTGACAACGGACATCTCTGAAGCCGGACTGCCGATGGCGGGCTGTGCGGAGAATATCTCTGTTCAGGGCTCCTATCCTGTTCTGAGTCTGCCTGTGGTGAAGCTGACACGTTGCGTATCAAAGATTCGTTTCGTGATGGCTCAGAATAAAGATGTGGATGCGCAGTTCTCTATCACCAGTATCCAGTTGCATGGCTACCAGTTCCCTGAGACGGAGCATGTGTTTAATACGACTGCCAACCCCTACTATATCAGCGACGGATATGTGACAGACCCTGTATCCATCACACCTCCTGCTGTCGTGGCAAAGACGGAGCGTATTTTTGATCTTGTGTATAAGTCGCAACAGATACAAGACTACGAGGATATCCTCGATAAGTTTGTAGCGGATGGTGAGGCCTCGCAATTAGGACCATATTATTTCCGTGAGAGTGACAAACGCCTGTCGGGTACGATTGGTTATCGTATTGAGGAGAATAATCAGGTGTATGACAAAACGGTGAACTTCCAGATGAACGAGGTTCCTGGCAACTATAACTTCAGCAGAAACCATTCCTGGATAGTCTATGTATATTATCTTGGAGGTGAGGAACTGCGTATGCTTCAGGTATATATCCGCTCATGGGAAGAGGCCGAGAGAGAACGTGATTTATTTAACTGGTAAGGAGAATAGTAATGAAACAGAGAATGACGATATATGATACTTTGCTGTGGGCAGTATTACTGCTCATGGTATGGGGCGTGTCGTCATGTTCTGATGATAGCGAACCTATGGATGAGGATACGTTGGAACTGCTTTCTTACAGTCGTGAGATGGAAGAAGTGACACGTACTGCTACTGTGCCTGCAGGCTATCAGTTGTATGTCACCCAGCATCCAGAGGTGGTGGAAGAGGAACATGCTATCTGTGCGTATCTGACAATAGCTCCAAGTGATGCATCCCTTCGTCGCTTTGTCTATGAGACCGACCACTGGCATTCCAACGCCATCGTAAAGAATGGAGTGGATTACTATATCTATGGCTATCTGCCTATGGGGGCAGTTGATAATACGGCGATATCTCCTCTTCAGGATAATTACAGCCTGGGTGCAATGCTTCATATGGAGGGACTGGACTATTTCTCAAATAAAGACATCAGTTTGATAGTGGGTGTGAAAGGTACAGAGAATGCCGATGATGATGTAGAGGTGAAACTGGGTAATTTCCTTTATCAAGGTAAGGGACGTAATCAGAATCATGTCTATCTGCTGTTCGATCATCTCTATTCTGCCTTGCGATTCAGCATTCGTGTCGATCAGAATTACGCGGAGATGCGGAAAATTCATATCAAGTCAATCGTGCTGACATCCAGTGCAACATCAAAGGTGAATGCTGATATCGTGATGAAACCGGGTGCTACACCTATTAACAGCATCACCTACACATCGGTCGGTACGACAAAGGGAGAATATACGTTGCTGGATACCGAACATGAGCTGACAACAGCCTATGAGACCCTGGGTGTTCCAACTTATTTCGCCAGTGGTGCCAGCGTGAATCTGAAACTGCAATGTGTCTATGATGTGTACGACAGGAAGAATAACCTTGTACGTAAAGACTGTACAAGCGAGAATAAACTGCAGGATGTGCTGCAAACTATCAAACGTGGTGAGAGGAGAACGATAAAACTGACAGTGAAACCAACCTTCATTTATGTCCTGTCCGATCCGGATCTGGACAGTCCTACGGTGGTAACTGAATAACAATAGGAGAATGGACAATTGAGAATCAAAGATACGATAATAGGCTTCATGATGTTCCTGGGCGCCGTGACGGCTCAGGCACAGATTACCATTGGTGGTAACGTCTATGGCGGTGGTAATGCCGGTGATATGAACGGCAAGACGAGTGTTACCGTGCGTGCCGGCGATATCAATGGCTCGGTCTATGGTGGTGCTCGTCAGGCTAATGTGGGCGGTCATACCTTCGTTAATATCGATGGCGAGAATATGAGTGGCGATATCCTTATCAATTATGTATATGGTGGTAACGATATCGCAGGAACGATTGGAACATCGGTCTTGCCAACGAAAACGGTTAAGAAAATCAATCAGGCTACCAATGATATTACCTATGAAGAGGTGCCGCTGCTGAAGAAGGCAGTAGAAAATGGTATTGACGATTCTTATAATTCCTTGGTTCTCACCACAAAAGAGAAGATGGTAGGTTCAAACCAGCCATACAAGATTTATATTGGACAGGTCTTTGGCGGTGGTAATGGCGACTATAACTATACTTCGCAGACGAGTGAGTTCTATGGTATGGTGAAGCCAGAACTGAGAAAGGCGTATCTGGAAATCCGTGGCGGTTCTATTGTTATCCTCTATGGCGGTGGCAACAATGCCACAGTGACTGAGGCAACAGATATTTGTATTGATAATGAGAGTGCGATTACCTATGATATGAAGGATGCGCAGGGTAATACCAAGTTGACAGACGACCGTCTGAAAGCGATGGGTATATATGCTCTTGGCAGTGCTGGTGAAGATGTGGCCACGAGTAATGCTTACCAGTTCTCTCGTGTGTTTGGTGGTAACAACAAGGCTCCGATGAATATCCGTCCCAGGTGGCACCTGAACTGCGGAAAGATACGTAACCTGTATTCTGGTGGTAACCGCGGTGCCATGACGTATGAGAAGGGTATCTTCCTTCCTGTGACCTCTGATGCTTTGGAAATCAATAACGTCTATGGCGGTTGCCGTATGGCAGACGTGAATCCAGGAAAGGCTATCGATGAAGAAACCATCGAAGGTGTGCTCTGTCCGGCTGGCTATGCAGCCCGTGTGCATATTGGTGGTGGTACTATCAATAATGTCTATGGCGGTAATGATATCTCGGGCATGGTCTATGGCGGTTCGGCAGTGGGTATCCACAGCACGGTCAATGGACAGGTGTTCGGAGGCGGTAACGGTTCTTACCCATATACAGATAATAAACAGCTGAAGACATCCGACCTCTATGGTGATTATTTCTACGATGTCAATGATATCCTAGGGCATAATAGTAATACTGTCTTTACCGGACAGGAGAGTGCTGAGGCACTTTATCAGTTCCGACCAAATACGGAGGCTGTGACTGTACGTCTGATAGGTACGGAGGCAAAGCCAACCTATATCGGCGGTTCTGTGTACTGTGGAGGCAATAGCGCAACACTACGTTCTACGAGTAGTACGGCAAGAGCTGAATTGAAAATTGGTGCCAATGTCTATGCTCACCAGGTGTTCATGGGCAGTAATGGTGAGAACATGCTGACAGAGAGTGTGCTGGCGCGCTTGGCTAAGTATGTGGATGAGAATGGAAACACCACTGACAACACGTCTGATGCCGACCTCAGTCAGATGAATCTTCTTGATGCCACTCAGTTTGCTACCTATATGAAAGGCTGCGAGATGGGCATCAAACCACGTGTGGTGTTCGATCCTGATTATGTGAACAAAAAGACCTATTTCGGCTCGTTCTTCTGCGGCGGCAACAGAGGTAGTGTGAATACTGAGGGTATGAACACTATTGACTTTAACTATGGTGTGATTATCTATGACAAACTGGTGGGCGGCAGCAATAACGCTTATATCAAACCTACGCAGTATAATGCGGCTTACAATGGTGGACTTATAGGCAGTGCCGACAGTGCACCGGAGGGAAAGATCGGAAACAAGTTGACGCTGAACCTCTCCGGTTTGGAAATCAGACCTATGAGATGGAAGACTGACTCATATGGAAACTTGATATTGAAGGATGGCAGGCCACAGCTGGAGTGGAACGTCTATACGAACCTGGGTGTGAAAGACGGTACGCCCACAACGATAGGCGTCACAGATGCAAGTGGTGGTAATACGACTACGGATGACTTGAACCGACGTCTTGTTGGTGGAAATATCTATGGCGGCTGCTATAATAGTGGTCATGTGAATGGTAATGTGATTATCAATATCAATGCCAGTCTGGTAGATACGAACGTTCTCTTCGACAAGGTGACCTTGGATGCAAATGGTGAAGAGAAACTCTTTGCAAGTGATGAGTTGCATCCGGAGAACGACAAGTATTTTATTGAGGAACGCCGCACGGGTGTCATCCGTGGTCAACAGGGTATTGACGTGTTGGGTAAGGGTCTCAACGTTTTTGGCGGCGGTAAAGGTAAGGATACTGAGATATGGGGCAGCACTACTATTAATCTGAATGAGAAATCGTATGTGTTCCAGATATTCGGTGGTAGTGAGGAAGGCATCATCGGTAAAGCTACTGGCACCTCAACAGAGCGTGACGGCACCTATGATGTCAATGGTGTTTATTCTTTCAATGGCAAGAGCTATCAATATCATCCGAACTACAGTTGTTATGTCAACTTGAAAGGTGCTAAGGAAGGTGTTCCAAAGAGTGCCACCAGTAGTGACGAAATGGCTGATTGTGAGTATATCTATGGTGGCGGTTTCTTAGGACCTATTTGTGGTAACACAGTGATTAACCTTGGTAAGGGACGTGTCTATCAGACCTTTGGCGGTTCATGTAATGCAGATATCCTTGGTCATACGGAGACTTATGTTGGCAGACAGGTGAATGCCGACGGCTCTTTCTCAGAAGGTTTCCCCTATGTACGTGACTATATATATGGTGGTAATGACCTAGGTGGTCGTATTCTTAATAAGGCCGATTTCACCAGCAGGATTCGTCAGGAGGTTGCAGGTCTGACCCTTCCTGGTATGGATGCAGCCAGGGAGGTATCGGCATATACCGAATACACACAGGGACATCTGGCAGGTATCTATGCCGGTTGTTATGGTACTTACGATTACACGAGTTTGGAGTTCAGGGATTTCTTTGATGAACAGGGTAATGCTAAGGAGACGGCTACAGCAATCTATACCAAACCGCGTATGGATAATGCCTTCGTAAATTTCCGACCTACGGTGACGAATCTCCTGAAGAATAATACGAATAATACCGTAACAAAGGTATATGGTGCCGGACAGGGTAGTCCTGGTGACAGTGACCGTGATATCATGCAGGACCGCAGCTATATCCTGATTGATATCCCACAGGATATGGAGAACTACAAACAGATGGAGGTCTTTGGTGCCGGTGCATGGAGCGGATTGGGCATGAGGGAATACGTAGCTCCTATAGCAACACCTAATGCTACGGAGAAAGCGGCTCTGGATAAGGTATCGGCTATTATCGACTTGCCTCGAGGCCAGATTAACGCTGTCTATGGTGCCAGCTATCAGGAAGGATTTACGCGTCGTACGGAGGTTAACGTACCTGAGAAGTCTACCATCAGTCTGAATAAACTCTTCGGTGGTGCCTATGGTTTGAGCAATGACACTATTTGTGATGCCTATGAGGCTAATGTGAACTGGAATAGTTCTGATGCGCTTGTGGGGTATATCTTCGGAGGTAACAATAATGCGCGCCGCACACTCTATGGACGTGTGAATATCAATGCACCAGTTTGGACTAATAAGACATCCGGATATATGGCTTCTGTCTTTGGTGCTGGCTGTGGTGAGGATACGTGGTCACAATATACGGAGGTGAACTTCAATAAAGGGGCACAGGCTTATATTATCTACGGTGGTGGTCAGAATGGTCGTGTTTGTAATGTGGCTACAGCCCGCAGGATGTCGGTGGAGGAATTTAATGATCCTACCTATAAAGGCCTGGCTATTGGCAATACTTATGAGGAGGACGGTCTGAAGAATCCTTTGGCCAAACCACGTCACGATGGCAGGAAATATAATACCAATGTCATCATCAACAAGGGCTCTGTTGTTGGTTCTTACCTTGGCGGCTATCAGGTTGGCGGTGGCTATGCCTATGGTGGTGGCATGGGTACCGTTGGTAAGAACAGAAGTGGTGATGTCAATGGCACTACCTATATCGCTCTGCTTGGTGGACTGGTTGAGAAGGATGTTGTTGCTGCAGGTTCTGTCGGTTCTGTGTTTGACCGTTACGGTAATCTGACGGATGAGTACGATAATCCCTTCGAGGCTTCTACTACGGCCTATATCGCTGCAGGTGTTGTCCGTAATGTGTTTGGTGGCGGATACAAAGGTAGCGTGGGTAAGCACAAAACTACGGAACCTTTGTTGGATAACGAAGGTAATCCTATGAAGGACAAGCAGGGAAATCCCTTGATGGTAGAGGTGGATGCTAATCTGAATGCCTCTACCGAGGGTGATATCCCTGCTCAGGCAAATATCATCATCGGTATTCGTAAGGACCAGGTAACCGAAAGTCTGAAGAAGGCTATGAAATACCTGAAGGATGAGGCTGCAACTAATGGCTATGATACCGATACGGAGAATGACTATCAGTATGGTTATTATAATGGCGTACCTGCCATCCAGCGTAACGTTTATGGTGGCGGTGAGGGCGAGACTGAGAAGGGAGGCCGTGGCGGTGCTATCTATGGAACGGCCAATGTGACTCTCAACAATGGCTATATCGGTTATGACTATATCAATGGTGATTTCATTGAGAAGCTGAATGATGAGACCTGGACGGTGAGCGACAGTATCGGTCGCCTGAAGGACTATGGAAACATCTTCGGTGGCGGCTATAGTGATAAGAGTAATGTCGATGAGACCAATGTTGTGATGTGGGGAGGCGTAGTCCGTGGTAGTGTACACGGAGGTGCTGAGATTGCCGCTATCGGACGTGGTGAGACGACTGAGAGTGGTGAGGTGAACCATATCCGTACGTTCGGCAAGATTACGAAGCCTGGTAAGACTCATGTGACCATGTATAATGGACATGTGAAGCGTAATGTGTTTGGAGGAGGTAAGGGCTATAACGTCTTAGGATTTGGTGGTTCCAATGATCTCTATACTGATGGTTATGTATTCGGTCAGACGGAAGTCTATATTCATGGTGGTGAGATAGGTACTGCAGAAGCTGTAAAGGAAGGAAAGAACTATGGTAATGTGTTTGGCGGTGGTGACTTGGGCTATGTCTATAGTAAAGGCTTCGATAATCCCAAGACAAAGGCTGACAAACAGGCCGGTATTACTACGGGTTCTCCTCAGCACTACTACTATTATTACAGGGAGAATGGTGAGGATAAACTGATAGAAGACTGTAAGGTGGTGGTTGAACCATACCTGCAGGTAAAGGCTGATCAGGCTACAATCAACGGAAAGACAAAAAACAAGTATGAGTATTTCGAGACCAACGACCTGAACACACTTCCGAAAGATAAATCGGCATGGGCTGATTTGTTTACAGGTGATAAGGATGCCAATGGTAATCCTGTTCCTGGTGATACCGAGGAGCGTGGTGTGCTCATTCATAATGCTGTGTTTGGTGGTGGAAATGTGTCATCGAATAGTGATACGCATTATGCGAATGCTACCACGGTGTTTGGTAATACCACGGCAACGCTCTATGACTGTTATCATCGTGACTTTATCACCGTTGGTACGGAACATACCGGTGGCTTGTATGGTGGTGGTAACCTGTCGAAGAGTGATGGCTATCGTGAGTTGAACATCACCAACTATGGTACTGACTACTATGGACTGTCAAGCCGTATCACTTTGGAGGAATATCGTAACCTGTCGAACCGCGAACATGCTTACTTCCAGTTGGAGTATGTTTGTAAGGATGGTACGGCAACCAAGGTTGTGGAGGGTGTTACGAAATACGGTGTTTACGTTGACAATGATTTCTATGAGAATGGTCAGCGCGTCAAAGAAGAAGACTTTGAGAAACTGAAGAAGGCATCTGACTTCAATGCGTCCAACTGGGAGCAGTTCGGATTCTGTTCTATCTATGCCGGACGCTTGTTGAACACCATCCAGCGTGCCGACTTCTGTGCGGTATTTGGTAGTCGTATGGTGCTTCAGGGCGCTAAGGACCGTGTGGCAGAGGTAGGCGAGGATATCGATTATACCATTAACCGTGTCGGCGAGTTGTCACTGAACAAACAGCGTTCGGTACGTACCGTGGCGGCTGGTTATAATGGCAGTGATCCTGATACCGGTAGTGAGGCTTTGCATGGCAACTACTTTGGTATCTATAGTATTGTGAATTATCTGGGTAACCTGACCAGTGATGTGGCATTTGGTGATGAGTATGTGGATAGTAATGGTAATCCGGTAATAGACCTCACAACCAATCAGCCATATACTTATTACAGTTTTAAGAAGTCACGCCCAACGGGTAATGACAGAAACTATGGCATGAGTCCTAATCAGGTGGCTCTGGCCTCGGGTGTGTTCCTTGAGCTGACCACTGAACTGACGGAACAGAATCCAAATAAGGAGAAAGACTATGGTCTGATAACCGGAGTGGTGGAACTTGACCTAATCAATGTGAAACGTTCTACAGAGGGTGGTGGCTTCGTCTATGCAAAGAACGAACACCGTGTGCCAAGATACTATCCCAACAAGAAGAATGTAGTTCTCTCAGAATATAATAAGCCCAGAATAGTCAATAACGTGGAGGTGCGCGACGATGCACGTACCTATAAGCAGTATCAATATTCTGCTGACCAGGAAGGTGACTGGAGCAGTGAGGGCAGTTATATCATTAGTGGTGATGTGGATGAGAATGCTTATAAGCCACAGCTTATTGAGACATCTGGTAACTTCATCCATCCCAGCGACAAGCGTATTATCGACGACTGTTATCCCACGAATAATGCCTACATCATCGGTGTTGATCCTTACTCTAAGGCTCATTACTGGTATGTAAAGGGTTCGGTATATGTCTATAAACAGGTGGTATCGGCCTATACTGGTAGTGCCAATGCCTACTCAAAGGATGTGCGTCTGCCGCTTACCATCACGGCTGCTTCTAACGGACGCCTGAAGTTACTTGATGTCAAGCCAAATCTCTATGCCTACTACTTTGAGGAAGGCAAGAAGATTGGTACAGAGGGAAATGATGGCAGTGCATGGGTCAATAACAATGCCGACAGGTATCAATTGAATGACGTTATCACTTGGTGGGACTGGAATCACCTGAGTGTGTCTGATAAGAAACTCTTCGTTCCCGAGACTGTTGTCAACAGCAGGTCGTGCAAGATTGACGGACAGGAATATAAGATTGGAGAGTATGTGATGTTGCCCACGGATGTGAGCTCCTTCAAAGCGGATAATCATACAATCACCGACCTTGAGGGACATCCTTTCGTTGATATCCATGGACATCCTATGAGTAATTCGGATGTGGTGGACGACGTGTTCCGCACATCAAATAATATCGGACATGATACTGGTTATGTGCTGACCTTCGATATGGATACGCCAAAGGTTTGGAATGACTGGTATAGTCCTGTTACTGGTAATAGCACCTATACCGTCAATGGTAATACCGTCAGCACCACCAGGAAGACGAAGGAAGAGTATGACGCTCTCTCGTCAGAAAGTAAGTCAAACTGGGTGGAAGGTCCTACCTTCAGTCCTCAGACAACGGCTGTCTATGGTCGTCGTGACTATTCCGAGGGCGATATCATCACAAAGGCGGTCTATGATCATACAGACGATGGTAAGGAGCATATGGAGGAAGCTTATGTGGCTCTTGAGACTGTAAGCTATACCTATCATGGTCAGAACAAGACGGCTAATTCGGGTACCGCTATTCCTGCCAAGGAGTATGGAGAACTGACCACAGAACAGAAGAAGTGCTTCGGAAAGGCCTGGGTTTGTATCGGTTCTTTGAAACTGGCTGAAGAAGACTATCTGTTGAATGGCGACCTGCTCACTGCATCGCAGATAGCAGCACTGAAGACTAAGTACCATAATGTGATAGACGAAGAAGAGATAGATGCCATCATGACGGAGGCCTATATCTGTACGTTGACAGGTAAATACGGCGGATTGACGTATGATGCTAATATGAACTATAGCGCTAAGGACTCGTGGTGCTCATTGTCTGAAGACGACCGTAAACACTTCGACTTCAACCACGATGCCTTAGACCTCTTCGCCGATCCTAACTATCTGGGCTTCTATAACTCTAACTCGTCAGAGAAAAAGACCACGGAGCAGGCCTACAGGGCGCCATATAGTAACCAGGTGCCTGTGGAATATAATGCAGTGTACAATTCAGATAACACACGGACGTTGATGTTTACAGATGGAACAACACGCGAGTTCACGTATAATACACCTGGAGCAGTACTTACAAGTGGCGAATTTGAGAGAATACGTAACGACAAACGTTATTATACTCGTATAGAGACCGGAACAACAGATACCGATGCCTATGTGGCTATCGACAACTTTACTGATGCTCAGGGAACACCGTATGGTAAGGGACAGGTGGTAGATGCAGATGTCTATAGCGCACATTCCGGTAAGGTGAATAAGGTGACGGGTCTTACACCTAATACAACGACCTACTACTGTTTTGAGGAACATTATGAAGGGGAGAACCTGATTGCCGTAGGCCAGAGGATTGGTGAGAGTCACTATAAGAACGACCTGATAGACCATCAGAAGTTCTTTACCATCCAAGGACAGGAACCTACAGAGACGACAACACTCTTTGTGAACCGTGAGAGTGACATCCGCGATCTGACCAAGGAAAAGATTGTCACGGTGGTATATCAATACACCTACTACGAGAATGGTGATAATGGTGATGTCAAGATGACTAACGAACTGCATGTGGTGAATATCCACCTGCAGTTGGAAAGTGGCGCACCTTCTATTGGCACGCTGAACGAACCGCCAATTGTATTGCCGGGTAGTGCCGTTGGTCTGGACCGCCCTGAGGTACGTGCAGGTATCTACGAGGTGCTTATCAATGGTTGGGAACTCTATTCCGATAAGAACGATGCCGACCACCATCGTAATGGCGTACCGTTTACGAACAACAAGACGCCGGTTTACTGGTACCAGAATAATGACCACTATATTGCGTTCTATTCAAAGACTTATCTGGGTAAGACCTATTCTAATAGTGTGCCTGTGAGGGTGGCCAACTATCACGACTTGGGTGAGGTGATGGAACGCTATAAGGACAACCACCTTTATATTGATCGTGCCGATGTGGATCGTCCGGCTAAGGTTTATATTAACAACTATGCATCAGTAAGTGATGATGACCCGCGAAAGGATAAGAATGGCCTGGACGAACTGAAGAACCTCTTCGACTTGAGTCTGCTCACACCATCTGAAGATGAGCTGGATGAGGATGGGCTCATCAAGACGGGAACCTTCCAGGGTCATGCTCCTCTGGGTAGTCATATCCGTGGGGCTCAGAATCTGGAGTTCATCCTGCGTACAGATATTGATGGTTCTGTGCCTGATGGTTCTCCTGCCCGTCAAGCCATAGCTCCTGTCACAGGCGAGACCTGTTTCGGTGGTAATATGCATGGTGACGGACACCAGATAACGGGACTGACGAATTCGCTCTTTGGCAAACTCTGCGGTAATGTGTATAACCTCGGGGTGACGGGCTCATTTACTTCTGCCGGTGTGGCTGACGAGGGTGATGGCTTCGTAGAGAACTGTTGGGTAAAGACGTCTGCGACATCCCTCCCTGCTAATGCGGAGAAGGTGAATGCTGTATTCGGCAATCCGAGTGATCCGACGGATCCTAGCTGTGTTCAGGTGGTGAACTGCTACTATCCGGAGAGTAATGCGGCTCTCTATGCCGGCGGTCAGGCCCGCAAGATGGCGGATAAGGCTTTCTATGATGGTGAAGTGGCTTACAACCTGAATGGCTTCTACTTGTGTAAACGCTATTACGATGGCATCCACCTCGGCACCGGACAGGCGTATGAATACTTCCCCGCTCATGTTGATGGTACGCTGCCTACCAATACGGAAGGCACGAAAAACGTGACGAGTACGGCTTACTATCCAAGTTCGTATGCTTACTATACGCCGCAGGGTGTACCATTGAAACAGGGGGTTACGCAGGCACCAAAGATGGGCTATGTGGAACAACGGTTCTATGATGGTGACTTCCGTTATGCCGCTGGTCAGATTCCTGAGGGCTACAATGTACGTAGAAGAGAGAGTGAAGATATCGACGAGTATGGTAACCCGATCGTTGCGTGGGCTCCTATATGGCCCGACGACTATCTGTTCTTTGGACAGACGCTGAGTTATGGCTATGTTGACGGACGCTCGCATCAGCATTTGCCTTCGGTTATCAATAAGTCTGATGAACGTCTGCTCACCACCGATGCCAATAACCGTGTCTATCGTGCACCAGCCTACTTCCGTAGCAGTAAGATGCGTATGGCCCACTTCAATCCTAATGCCGTCTTTGCAGAGACCATGAATGGCGATGCCGCCAAGGTGGCCTATAAGGATATGACAGCTATCGACTTCACTGGCTATGGTGACGTATCTAATGGCTATCAGATAGAATGGACAACAGCTGCTCCTTACAACCATGTCGAAGGTGGCGTGTTCTATCCGCCATTGCTCGATGATGGTGGTCTGACGGCATTCCAGAATGTGAACCTGACGAAGAACCTGCTGGTATATACGGAAGCAGAGAGTGATGCCGCACAACTCATGCCGGCTCAGAAGACGGCCAATGTCATCAGCGCTAAGTTGCATGACTATGATTATATAGAGACTGATGCCGATTATAAGACTGTGGCAGAATGGGACTATACCTCAAACTATGAGGGTATGCACGGTCACTGGGTATATAAGTCGGGCACGGATTATATCGCCTCACTCGACCATTTCCTGTTGGATAAGTATGACTTCAATGCACCTATCGCCTATCAGTTTGACGACAGCCATCGTATGTGGTATCAGCGCAAGCCGGACAGATATGTTGACCGGACCAAGGGATGGGAGGGCGTCAGTCTGCCGTTCACTGCAGACATCGTTACTACTAATACGAAGGGTGAGATAACACACTTCTATAGTGGAAGCAACTCCGAGGACGAGACCACAAAGACCAAGGTGGGACATGAATACTGGTTGCGTGAACTTAAGGATGGCGGCACACTGTCTGATGACCAGAAGGTCTATACAGCCAACTTTGCCTATCCTACTTCTGTCAGCACCGATCCTGACAAGGAGGTGACAAACACGTTCCTTTGGGATTTCTACTATAAGGCCGACTATGACCGCCAGGATGCCAATAGTGATCTCTATCAGACCTACTATAGCAATACGCGTGAGTATGAGAAATATGCACGTCTCACTTCGGGTAAACCGTATATCATCGGATTCCCGGGCGCTACCTACTATGAGTTTGACCTCAGTGGAACGTTCATTCCTGCTAACACAGCACCTGGCAGTTCTAAGGAACTGAAGAAGCAGGTGATTACATTTGCATCTGCCACAGGTGCAGAGATCAGCGTGAGCGACGAGGAGACGGTTAAGACTCAGGGTGGCGACGAGGCAGGTGTGACAGAAGGTGGCTTTACCTTCAAATCTACCTATCTGAATAATCCTGAGATTGCCGAGGGTAGGGATGTGTTCCTGATGGATGCTGATGGTAGCAGTTTCGACAAGACCGCTCCCGGCGAGGTGACTATCGCTGCTTTCCGTCCATACTTCACGAAACCAGCCACAGCCGGTTCTCGTGCAAAGAGGGTTCAGCAGATAGTGTTCAGTCAGACCAACAGCAAGTTTGGTGTTGATGATCGAGACCCGAGGGATGATGAATACAGCGGTACGCTGAATATCTTCACCAAGAAGCACAAGATTGTGGTAGAGTCAACGCTGAAGCAGACTGTTGACGTTAATATCATCACACCTGCGGGTGTCACGCTGAATACCGTCACGGTAGAACCGGGTCAGACCGTCGAGACCAGAATGACCAATCGTGGCGTCTATCTCGTTCAGAGTGCTGACGGACGCCATAAAAAGAAGCTGGCTGTAAAATAACAACACCCGCTGAAATAAAAATACATCTGATATGAACAAAATATATGAGAAGGGAGTAACAAGGAATCAGCAAGCCTATAGCCATACTATAGCCATACTCATGAGTATGCTTAGAGTATGGCTAGGGTATGGCTGGAGTATGGCTAGAGTATGGCTAAAGTATGCCTCGCCTACAACGAGGTTCTTGCGTCCTTTCAGTAGCAAGCGAGCAGAGCTCGAGCGACGGCTCGTCGGTCACGAGATTACTACTCACTCATGGCGAGATTACGGTTCACTCATGACGAGATTACGGCTCACTATATCCCTGCTCCTGATGCTCACATTGGGAAGCGTAAGCGTGTGGGGACAAAGTCCTGTTGAGATAACAACTGATACTAATGGGAATGGTACCATCGAAGATAGCGAAAAGAAATTCTATCTGATTCAGACTAATGCGTTCCCAAGTTTCTATATCGCGCCCCAGGCTAATAATACCATTACGACCAATAACATCCTTGGTGAATATATGCTGTGGTATTTCCTGGATGCAGGTGAAGAAGGTGGTACTCAATATTACTATATCGTCAACAGTACGGGGAAATACATCTGTCATGGCGGTGGTACTGCTAACACCGATGCTAGTAGAGGTGTTACGCTGGTAGAGAAAGCTGCAGACAATGAGGAGAGGTGTAAATTTTACATTGAATTAAACGAAACAAATGGTACAACGGGCTTTTATAATATTGATGCTAAAGGTAAACCAACTTATTTTGGCTTGAACAAACGAAATGGTAGTCAGACCAATCAATATCCCATCAGATTGACAAATGATGACAATAACCATTATATCAATGATACCAACTCCAAATGGAAGTTTATACCCTTTAACGGAACCTTTACATACCCAGCCCCTCCTTTTACACCTTCAACTGATTCGGAGAAACATTATTACGAAATACACAATATCCAGAAAGATACCTATTATGCCGCAACAGACGCCATGGCTGACAAGGTAATCTTCACCAATAAGGCAAACGAAAGCCGGGCGTGGTATCTTAAAGAGGCTGTATCCGATTCATGGTATAAGTACTATTACATAATCAACCCTGCAACAGGGGGCAAATACATGTATTATGAAGGCACTGCTGACAATACCAAAGATCAAACAAATGCAATCAGTGTAAAAGATTATAATTCAGCAAACGAAGACCGTTATCTGTTTGTTGTGGTGCAGGCAGCAAGAGGTGATGGAGCTGGCCGTGTAGAGTGTTATGCTATCATACCGAAACTACTCATAGATAATTTGTGGACGAGTAGCAGTATCGGTTATGCGCAAGGAAGCATTACCAATGGCTTGAATATGGGCATCATCAATAGCAGAGGCGCAACAAATGGTGCTCATTGGGAATTTAAAACTACAACTTATACCACAGTGTGTGACCACCCTGTTATTGCCTTCGACAGGACCACAGGAAAAGCATCTATTACGACAGCTACATTATTGCCATCCATCTATTATACCACCGATGAAACAACACCATCATCTACTAACGGTACGTTGTATAATGGGGCATTTACCTTAACAGAGCCGACTATCGTCAAGGCCATTGTCACCAAAGCAGGATATACTGATTCAGAGGTGACAACATTAACGATTGGAAAAGTTGCAACTCCTATTATCCAGCAGGAAACAGGTACCCATAATGTCTCCATCACAACAGCAACCCCCGGTGCAACCATCTATTATACTATCGACGGCACTACTCCTACCACCTCATCAACACTTTACGAGGGTGCATCAGAGGAATTGGGAGGTAAACCCATCAAAGCGATAGCAGTTAAGGATAATATGATAAATTCCGACATAGGTGAGGGTGAAATAGATATCAGATGTGCCACACCTATTATCAGTTTTAACAACATTACCTCGATGGTCTCTATCACTTGTGGAACCGAAGGGAGCACCATCCATTACACAATCGATAACAGTGAACCTACTACCACGAGTACTGCATATACTGGCCCGTTCTCAGTGACCAGTCCCACGACAGTGAAAGCTATTGCCACCCATGGGGGATTGGATCCTTCTGTTGTGGCAGAGCTGATTATTCCTCAGGTGGCCACACCAACCATCCAGAACAACGGCAACAATGCAGTGTCCATTACAACGGCAACTGTTGGTGCAACCATCTATTACACCACTGATGGCAGCACTCCGACTACATCGAGTACCCAATACACTGTGCCACTAACTGAAAACATCAGCGGTGTCACCATCAAAGCCATAGCAGTCAAGGAAGGTATGATCACCTCAGTCGTGGGTAGCAATGCTGTGATACTGCAATGTGCAGAACCTGTTATCGCACGTAGCGGCAACGACGGCTTCACCGTCAGTTGTTCGTTCCCTGCTTCGGGTGTCACCATTTACTATACTACCGACGGTTCTGCCCCCACCACTTCAAGCAGCAGTATCAGTTCTGGCGGAACAGTACCGTGCACGCTACCCATTACCGTCAATGCGATGGCTGTTGCAGCGAATTATAGCAACTCTGACGTATCCTCAGCCTACCTGAAAGAAGGTATGGACGGCGACGGTTCTGTAGGAAATCCTTATACCATTAAGTACCAAGTTGACGTAAAAGACTTCATTGATCATGTCAATACAGCAGAAGGAGCCTCTTTACATTATAAGGTTATCGCCACCGCTCCTCTCGACTTCAGTAGTGCAGATCCCATCACCCAAGCCTTCAGCGGTACGTTCGATGGTGGCGCGCAGCCCATCACGGGTCTCACCCATCCCCTCTTCAATACCGTCGATGGCGGCGTGGTGAAGAACGTCACCCTCCAGAATGTTTCTATCAGCAGTTCTGATGAATATGTGGGTGCTATCGCCGGCATCGCTCAGGGCTATAGCCGTATTTATAACTGCGGTATTCTGCCCAATGATGCCACGTTCCCAGAGGGTACTCATCCTACCGTCAGTGGTGGTACCTGCGCCGGAGGTATTGTAGGTAAGTTGGACGGAGATTCTCGTGTCATCAACTGCTACAGCTATGCCGACGTCAGTGCTTCCACTTACGCTGCGGGCATTGTGGGACAAAATACCTTCGCGTCAACCGCAGAAGTTTCAGGTGAGAAATATACCAAACTCAAGACAGCTGTGGTGAACTGTATGTTCTATGGTAATATCACAGGTGGCTCAAACCAGTATGGCGTCTATGGCGGCACTTTGATAACCAATGCTGCAGCTACAGGTATCAGCAGTTATAACTACTATAGAAGCGGTTCTACTTTCACTACCGCCTCTGGTGAGCCCACAGCTTACAACTGCTCGTTCCCAGCCGATGAGCGCTATCTCACACAGGTGGAGTTCCACCGCAGCCTACTGAACAGCAACCGTGAACTCTGCGGCTGGTGGGTAGGTTCCGACGTGGCACCGAGCACATTGACCACAACCGAAGTGCAGGCCATTCCTAAGGATGCCTCGATTATGTATAAGTGGGTGGTTGATCCCAATCTTGCTCCTTACCCGATACTGAAGCCCTTCGGCAAATATCCCTCCATTATCAACACCAATACAGGCACCCCATGGTTCGACCGAACCACAGCCGCACCATTTGAAGGAAAGCAACTCGGAACGCTTTCAGTCATTATTAAGTCGGGCGCCTCTGTTCCTGACCAGCATTTATTTATCCCCATCACCGACATGGACTCCCTGCACTACGATTTTGGCTACCGCAAGGTGCAGTTGCCCTATTACAACACCGTATTCGGTAACCCCGACGGTGCTACATGGCAGGAAAAGTATGCCGGCAATTATACCGACCAAGTGGTGACTGGTTGGAAGATAACCAATGTCAGTGGCGGCACACAAGGTTCATTTGTATCTGATTGGCAGTATGGTTACAATTTTGCCGACCGCGACTGTACTGACAAGGACCTCTACAGTGTCTCGGGCCGCGTCTTTGCGCAGGGCGGTTACTATTATGTTCCTGACGATGTTACGGAGATCACCATTGAGGCTTATTGGGGTAAAGCCATCTATGTGAGAAATAATGGTGGTTACTATGACAGAGTCAATGTTACCTCAGGTAATACAGGGGCTGCTTTTGCTCCCACTGGCACACGCGATAATAATGTTAATGGTGCCACCATTCAGACCACATCAATAAAGGAAACACTTACTGCTGCTAATATCGATGCGAAAAAGACAGTCTATGACTATGCCCTTGTGCTGGTCGGTAATGTGCAGGAATCTGTTGGCAAAAGTGATGTTGTACATAAAACTCAAGACACTCGCGGTTTCACCATCATGAGTGTGGACCTTGACTTCGACGAAGAACCTGACTATTGTCTCGAATGGCAGTTGGGTAAGGAAATGGCACGTCAGGTTATCGCCCCTATACGCTTTGATTTCCTCCCCGTGGTGGAGTTGGGTATTGCGGGCAAGTTACACAATTCAAAAGATTTCTACTCCCTTGGCTGCTACCGTTCCAAAGGACATTTCGAGGTCACTGAGACTGCCTTTATCCGCTTCGGACAGTTTGAGTTTGAACTTGGCACCCGCGACGATGGTCCTATCATCCTTAATGGTGGTATCTACGATCAGTACAGTCGTGGCCGCAATGGTGAAACAAATCAGCATATCAATTACGTCATCCTTGGCGGTCATATTGTTATGCCTTCATTCACTCCTGGTGCTCACGTCAATAGTGCAGCCAAGTACCAAACGCGCCACTGTGCTGTCAATGTTCTCGGTGGCGACTTTACCAGTTTCTACCTCACTGGTGGATACAATGAGGCCATTGTGCCATACGAAGACAACCCTCACTGCTATATCGATGGTGGTCGATTTGGCACTATTGCCGCAGCCTATAAGGAGGGTATATGGGGTGATGTCACCTGGCGCATCAATCACGCGCTCATTGGCGAGTTCTATGGCGGTGGCGTCATGGCCCAGGCTACTGGCGATACATATAAGATAGTGAAAGGCAGTATTGATGTGGTCATCAACAACAGTATCGTGGGCAAATACTGTGGCGGTCCAAAGTTCGGCGATATGATATCTGGCAAGACCGTCAAGACCAGCGCAACAGGCACTACCTTTAACCAATTCTTCGGTGCAGGCAATGGCGGCACCAACTATGTGCAGTATGCCAATACCGATGGTACGGGAGTTCCCGTTACCGATTGGAGTAGCATCATCAATACTAATTATACCCCAGGAAAGTACCGCAATAAGGATCAGGGCTATGCAGCCAACTATGATCTTGAGGTAATCAATTATTCTACTGGTGACGGGAATGGTAAATTTGTTAACCGTAGCTACTACTATTCTGCCCAGTTTGCCACCACCAACACAGGTAATGTTACCAGCACATTGACCGACTGCACCATCAATACCAATTTCTATGGTGGTGGTTTCCTGGGTGGTGTGACTGGTAATGTCACTTCCACGCTGAACAATTGCAACGTCACAGGTTCTGTTTTTGGAGCCGGTTACTCTGCTTCTGCTGGCACTGTTTCTATCAGCAATAAGGACAAGAACGCACCTGTGGTCAACACATATACTGGTATGATTAAGCCTCAGTCGGGTGGTACATCCACTACTTATTATTGGACACACGATAAAGGTTCTACCAGTTCACCAATCACGGCAGCAACGGAAACAGATCCCAATAATTATTTCTACACAGAGATTCCTCTTGACAATTTGGGATCAGTCAGTGGTAACGTCACTATCACAATCAACGGAACAACCTCTGTCGGTGAGAGCGTCTATGGTGGTGGTGAGGAATCTGTCGTAAATGGAAATACTACTGTTACCGTTACCAGCGGTACGATTGGTACACCAGGTAAGGGCGGTGCAAGATGGGGCAACGTCTTTGGCGGTGGTAAAGGTAAAGAGAAAAATGTTACTGCTGGACTGGTGAAGGGTAATACTACCATCAATATCAGTCAGGCAGAGAATCAAACAACAACGATTATCCATAACGTCTATGGCGGTGGTGCTTACGGCTCTGTGGGTGATTTTACTTACGATGGCACAA
>Ga0256404_1002577_pt1 | contig 39681 bp, 27 predicted proteins | sample RumenRJG_01DNA_FD_185990 | JGI IMG/M metagenome (GOLD analysis project Ga0256404, IMG submission 185990) | Bovine rumen microbial communities from Lethbridge, Alberta, Canada - RJG_01 | ecosystem: Host-associated > Mammals > Digestive system > Stomach > Rumen | place: Canada: Alberta | collected...
TGATTCAGGACGCTTTTCCTGGAATCTTTTTTGAATTGCGATACAGGCTTTGCTTTTTATTTTGAACGGGAACTTTATTTTTCTCTCACAAGAAAGACTGTTTTTTCTAAAAAAACAGCCCTAAGTTTTATTTTTTTTAGAATTAGTATTGACAACTTGGGGCCTTATATGTGGTTATGTGATGCAACAAGATCCAGAATCTGGTCTGTTGTTAAGGTTTTTCGTGGCACACGTGCAGTTGGCTTGTTTATGGTCTGTGCTACAGTTGATTGACAACGCCATTCGGCTATATTATCATAAAAGATGAAAAATAAAGCCGAACGCATATATTTTCTTTGCGAATACAGAATTTAGCCGTTCGACTTTTTTATAGGAGATTCTATGCAGGTAAATGATTCTGTTGTATTAGGTCAGACAATACGGAATCGTCGTAAAGAATTGTCATACACGCAGAAGTATATTTCTGAAATAACTGGCTTTAGCATGAGTTTTTTGTCCGATCTTGAAAATGGAAAGGCAACCTGCGAAATTGGAAAAACACTGCATCTTATGAATCTTTTAGGGCTGAATCTGAATGTAGAGGCAAGGAAATAGATGAACAGATTGAATCTTAAGGTACAGATAGAAATTGATGGGCGTTTTGTTCAGGCAGGTCGTATTACTGGAAACAGTTTTAAGGATGCAGTTTTTTCTTATGATGAATCTTATGTTTCATCACTTGGGACAAGAGCCATTTCATTAAGTCTGCCATTGTCAAAAAACGATTTTGATTCTGATGCAACTAAAACTTTTTTTGACGGACTTTTGCCAGAAGGATTTACACGTCAGTGTGTTGCAGAAAGTATTCATGCTTCCCCTGATGACTATATATCTATCCTTCGGGAACTTGGACATGAATGTCTTGGAGCTATTCAGATTATAGATGAAGGCATGGCTTCTGTAAAAAACGGTTATTCGCCTTTGACTATCAAAGAAATCGGGGAACTTGCAAAGGAAGGCGCAGGAAAATCTGCGGAGATTGTTATAAAAAGTCATCTTTCTTTGGCTGGAGCATCTGGTAAAGTCGGTCTGTATTATGAACAATCTGCTGACAAGTGGTATAAGCCACAGGGATTTGCTCCAAGCACGCATATTGTGAAACAAAGCCATGTTCGCTATAAAAACATTGTATTAAATGAACAGCTATGTCTTCTTGCGGCTCATAAATTGGGAATAGAAATACCGGAAAGTTTTATTCTTAGGGCACAAAACGGAATATTAAATGATGACAATGTTCTTTTTGCAAGCAGACGTTTTGACCGCAGTTTTGACAATGATTCAAGAATGATTGACGGTTTGAAAATGCCTTATCGTCTGCATCAGGAAGATTTTGCATAGGCTTTAGGAATAAAATCAGCTGATAAATATGAAAAGATAGGTGAGGGTTACTTAAAAAGAATGTTCGATTTGCTTCAAAAATATTCTTCAAATCCGATTGACGATATTCTTAAGTTGTGGCGACGAGCCGTTTTTAATTGTATAATTGGCAATACAGATAATCATTTAAAAAACAGTTCTTTGGTTTATAGTAAAGATTTATCTTCGATTCGTCTTGCGCCATTCTACGATGTTATTTGCACAAGGATTTATGAAAGTTGCACAGAGGAAATGTCAGTAAGTATAAACGGCAGGCAGAATATAAACCAGATTACAAGGAATGATTTTGAAAAAGAGGCTAAAAAATGTGGGCTTGGTTCTAAAATATCAATGAAAATTTATGATGAGTTGCATAAGGGTGTCAAAAAAGCTCTTTTAGATTCTGCGGATGAATTATCGCGAACAGGATTTTCAGAAGCGTATTCTATGGCGGAAAAAATATTAGGAAAAATCTTAAAATAATACTCATCTAATTCCCCTAAATTTTCTTAAAAAAATCTTCTAAAACCTATTGATTTAGTAGGTAAAATATGCAATAATATATTTATAATCTACTAAATCAGTAGGAAAATATGTAAACAGGAGGACATGATGAAATCTTATTTTGAAAAATTAATTCGCGAAAACTTTAGAAACGGAGTCATGTGCTGCTGTTGTCTTTTCGCTTAGGCTGAAAATTTTCTAATTTCAGCGAAATCAATAAAATCAAAATTCAAATTCTCAAAAAAATTTATTCTGTGGCTGTTTTGTGATTTCGACAGGTTCAATCGCCAGCGTAAACACTCGAGCATCATCGATGCAAGCCACAAAGATAAAAATACAGGAGCTTTTTATGTCAGAAAATATTCTTTTCAAAAATTATACATCGCAGGATTACGTTAAATTTGCGGAACAGACTGCAAACTGGATTAAGACAACTGGAAAAATCGGCAGAACGGGAAAACTTTGGCTTCAAAGTCCTGATTCAAAGGAAAATTTTGATGACTATCCGATGCTTACTCCAAAATCGATTTACGGCGGCTCGGCTGGAGTTGCTCTTTTTTATCTTCGGCTTTATCAGGTTACAAAAAATATTGAATACTTGGACGAGGCAAAATCCGCGGCAAAGGAAATCATCAGCACTTACGAGGGCGTGTCTTTTTACGAGCGTGTTCTAAAACTTAAGGCAACGGAAGACAAGCTGGTTCACGTAAAAAATATGCCGGGCTGGATTGCGGGCTTTAGCAACGGCACTACTGGACAAGCTTATTTTATCCTGAAACTTTACGAAATCACAAAAGATGAAAATTACATAGATTTTGCAAGAAAAGTTGCGGACGATGTAATTTCCGTTGCAAAAACTACAGAAGAAGGAATTCACTGGAGCGAGCAGCTGGACTACTGCGGAGACGGAAGCTACATTCCTTATTTTGCGGAGCTTTACCGCGTTACAAAAGATGAAAAATATGTGGACGCGGCAAGAAAATTCGGAAATTATCTTCTTACAAAAGGAAAACCGGCTCCTAACGGCGGAACTTTCTGGAATGTTGTTGACCTTACGATAATCGATTTTCCAAAGGACGTTTTCTGGGTAAACCTTGCGCACGGAACTAGCGGCGTGGGCTTTATTTTTACGCTTATCTACAATCTTACAAAAGAAGAAAAATTCCTGAACGCGGCAAAAGAGGCTGCAAAGTACATTCAGGGGATTGCGGTTGGCGACGAAAATGCAGTTCTTGTGCCTTATCTTGACAGCCTTGAGCGCGGCCCTTCAACAGAATTTTATTATTTGAGCCAGTGCCACGGACCTGCCGGAACTTCGCTTTTGTTCCACGCGCTTTACGACATCACAGGCGAAAAAGAATATTTTGACTGGGTTTTAAAACTCAGCCGCGGAATCATAAAGGCAGGCGCGCCGGAAAATTTCAGCCGCGGTTACTGGCAGAGCCAGGCTTTATGCTGCGGAACTCCAGGAATTCTGGAACATTTTGTTTCAGTCTACAAACTTACCGGCGAAAAAGAATTCCTTGAATACGCGGAACGCACTGCAAAAACAGTTGTGGGACAGTCATTTGTGGAAGATGCGGACGGCGACATCTATCACCAGAAAAACGCAAGAAGATGGAGCGGAGCTTGGTGGCGAACAATTCCGACGGACGTTCACAGCTACACAGGGCTTTACATCGGAACAGCTGGAAACGCATGGACACTGCTTTCACTTGCTGCGGCACAGAACAATGAAAAACTGATAGAAACCGTGGAATACGATTTCTTTAAATAGGAAAAGTTGAGTTTTTATGCTGGAGGAATAAAAGCGTAGGCGTATTTACAATTTGCGAAGACTTTGGGCGTTGAGATTATAAAAGTGCGAAGCACCCAAATTGTTACAAGCGAAGCGCGAGCCCAACCGTCTGGAACAAATTGGAAATCCGCCGAAAGCGTTTTTTGCTAAATTAATAAAACTCAACATTCAGATTAAAAGGAGACTTAGGCAAAATGGCAAAACTTTACGATTCAATCACAGAACTTGTTGGCGACACTCCGCTTGTGCGGCTTCACCGCTACGAAAAACTTGTAGGCGCAAAAGGCAACATTCTTGGAAAGTTTGAATATTTCAATCCGTCTGGAAGCGTAAAAGACCGCGCTGCCCTGAACATAATCGAGGAGGCTGAAAAACGCGGCGACATCAAGCCGGGAATGACACTTCTTGACTACACCAGCGGAAACACAGGAATCGGCGAGGCGACTTTTGCAAACGCAAAGGGCTACAAGCTCGTGATTGTAATCCAGCCAGGAGTTTCTGCCGAACGAACTCAGATTCTAAAGGCTCTAGGCGCAACACTTCTTCAGGTTACAGATGTTCCAGGATTTCCGGAACTTTTGAAGAACGGACTTTCAATGTCTGGCCTTGACCGGGTTTTCAAAGATTTTGCCAAGAAGAACGGCTGGTATTATCTGAATCAGGCTGCTGACGTGAACAATTCCCTTGCGCACGTAAAGACAACCGGCCCTGAAATCTGGGAGGCGACCGGCGGAAAAGTTGACTACGTTGTTCAGCTTGTTGGAACTGGCGGAACTCTTTCCGGGCTTGCAAAGTTTTTCCGCGAGAAAAATCCTAATGTAAAGATTATCGGCGCACAGCCTGCGGAACAGTCAAAAAAGAATCCTGCGTTCCCGGAGCGCAACACGATTGACGGCGTGCTGAATTTTGACGGTGTGCCGGATGAAAATTATCCGCCGCTTTTCAAAAGTTTTAACACAGTCTACGACGAATGTTTTGACGTTGTTGCCGAGGATGCCTACGAAACCGGACGGAAACTCGTTGCACAGGAAGGATTTTTTGTCGGACAGTCGGCCGGTGCTGCGCTTTGGACAGCCACTCAGATTGCAAAACGCCCTGAAACTCAAGGAAAAAACATAGTTGTGATTCTTGCGGACAATGCGTTCAAATATCTTTCCACAAATATGTACAAATAATTTGGGGGTTGCGGCTGTCTAATAATTCTGTTTATCGAGGGCATTGAGCTTGTCGAAATGACCATTGCGCTATTTTGCGGTGATTTCGGGAACCTCAATCACCGCAGATATTCTTGGACAGCTGCCGGGCTTTGCGTGGCTACGCTTTCGCTCCGACCCGCTTTGCGGTTTGCCTGCGGCACCACTTCAATCCCTAACCCGTGGAGGAAAAGGCTTATGAAAAATTTAATAAAAAGAATTCTGCCGCTTGCCGGTGCTGTTTTTGCATTGGCTCTGCAAGTGTTCATAAAAGATAACCGCCGTCATCCAGCGGCTTTGCATCCTTATTACGAAAATCTGCTGTTGATTTTTGCCGCGGTTCTGCTTGTGGCTTTTGCAGCTTCGTTTTTCTGGCAGAACGCAAGAAATTTTCTTCAGAAAAACGGTCCAGTCATCGCCGCAGGATTCGTTCTTCTTTCAGCCTTGAATATTCTTACCGCAAAAACGGCAGTTCTTCCTGTAATGCTTTTTCCAAGTTTCGACAGCATTCTGTCTGTTTTTGTGGAATCGCGCGCTTTGATTCTAAAATGCGTCTTTCATTCAATAAAACTTTTGTTTACAGGAATTTTCTTTGGCGTGCTGGCGGGGTTTCTTACAGGAGTCGGTCTTGGATTTTCAAAAAGATTCAACTATTGGGTAAATCCTTTTGTCAAAATTATCGGTCCGATTCCAGCGACCGCGTGGATTCCGATTTCTCTGGTGGTTTTTCCGGGAACTTTCGGAGCAAGCGTTTTTATAATCGCGCTTTCAGTGTGGTTTCCGGTTCTGCTTTTAACAAGCTCAGGAATCCAGAATGTTCCTAACGCATATTTTGAGGTTGGAAAAACATTGGGTGCCGGAAAATTCTATCAGGTTTTCAGGATTGCGATTCCTGCCGCGCTTCCGAATATTTTTCAGGGCTTGTTTTTTGGAATCTGCTCATCGTTCATCGCTCTTATGACGGCGGAAATGTTCGGGGCAAAAGCCGGAATTGGCTGGTTCATCAATATGGAAAAAGAGCTTGCGGAATTCAAAGGCGTTTATGCCGGCCTGATTCTGATTGCCGTTTTCTGTTCGATGATTCTGAAACTTTTGTTTTTGGCAAAAGACAAGACATTGAGATGGCAGAAAGGGCTTGTAAAATAGGAGATTCTATGGAAGGCGAAGTAAAAATTCAGAATGCGACAAAAATTTTTAATTCCGCAAAGGAATCTGTAACGGCTCTTGGCGGCGTTGATTTTGAAATCCCGGCAGGAAGTTTTGTAACCTTGATCGGACCTTCCGGCTGCGGAAAAACAACCTTGCTCCGCTGCATTGCAGGTCTGGAAACTCTTACAGACGGAAAAATCCTTGTGGACGGAAAACCAGTCTCAAAACCTGGAAGCGACAGAGGATTTGCGTTCCAGCAGGCGAATCTTTTTCCGTGGCTCACAATCCGCGAGAATATCAGCTTCGGGCTAAAGGCACGCAAAATTTTCAAGGCGAGTAAAAATTCTGTTGATGAATTTATCAGTCTTGTCGGCTTGAAAGGCTTTGAAAATTCGTTTCCGCACCAGATTTCAGGCGGAATGAACCAGCGGGCAAGCCTTGCGCGCGCTCTTGTCGGTCATCCTAAAATTCTTCTTTTGGACGAGCCGCTCGGAGCATTGGACGCATTCACAAGAATGACAATGCAGGACGAAATTTTGCGCATAAAAAAAGAGCACAACATGACAATGATTATGGTTACCCACGATGTGGACGAGGCGGTCTACATGAGCGACTATGTTGTTGTTATGACGGCGCGCCCGGCAAAAGTCGAGCGAATCATAAAGATTGAGCTTAGCCAGCCGCGCGTAAGAAAGCAGGACGTTTTTGTGAACTACAGAAACCAGATTCTTGAAATATTGAACTACGCAGGAAAACTTCCTGAACTTGAATTTACATTATAAAGGAGACAAAAATGAAAAAAATTACTTCTATTATATCATCAGTCGCACTTGTGGCTTCGCTTGCGTTGGGATTTGCTTCGTGCAAAAAAGAAGCGCCTGTAACGGTAATCGGCTACAGAACAGGAAGCCTTTGTGCAATTCCGATTCATATTGCGGTTCTGAACGGACTTTTTGAAAAGGAATTCGAGGCAATCGGACAGAAAGTTGAAACTCTTCATCAGTCCGGATTCAGCGGAACAACGGCTGAGCTTGTCGGGGCAGGAAAAGTCCACGGCGGATTTGAGCTTATTGCATCCAATCTTCAGGCAATGGAAAACGGACTTCCAATCGTATTTGCGACAGGAGTCCACACAGGATGCACAAGATATTTTGTCCGCTCAGATTCAGAAATCAACAGCCCTGCGGACTTGCGCGGAAAGAAAATCGGTGTCCTTAATCTTACGGATTCATCTGTAATCAACTTAAAAAGAAAACTCGGCGAGTACGGAATAAAAGTTTCGCTTTCTGATTCAGAAGTTGAATTTGCAACGTATGAAATGAGTGCGCTTGGTCTTGCACTTAAAAATGAGCAGGTTGACGCGATTGCGCTTCACGAGCCGATGGCAACAAAAGTTGAGAACGAATTCGGCTTCAGGCAGATTCTTGACACAGGAACAGACGAGAAATTCAAGGACGAATACTGCTGCCAGATTTTTGTTACAGAAGATTTCCTTGAAAAAAATCCTGAGGGCGTAAAAGCGTTTATCCGCGCAATCCAAAAGGCTTCGGCTTATGTTCAGGCAGTTCCAGAAGAAGCCGCGCGCATTCAGCTTGAAAATAATTTTACATCGGGAACCGTTGAAAACAACGTGAAAATTCTGAAAACGCTGAACTACACATCTTCGTATGAAAAAGGCAAGCAGACTTTTGTAAATGCAGTCCACGAGCTAAAGGAACTGGGCGTTCTAAAACCGACAACAGACGTGGACGCATTCATAAAGCGCGGCTATGTGGACTTGAAAGGAATCCCCGAAGGCTACACATACAATCCTGAGACAAAGGAATTTACAGAAATAAAATAGGAAGGTTTTATTCTGTTTTCTTCTTAAGAAATAAATTGAATGAGCGGGAAGAAAAAGTAAGCGACAACCGAGCTATTCGGTGCGATGGCAAGCGATTTTGTAAAAATCGCGCAGTCCGATACCTTGTTACGCTCCGCATAGCGAATTGTCGTGCTTTTTCTGGTAGCTCATTCAATTTCTTTCACAAAAAATAAAAATCAGACTAAAAACTTGTATTGCGAGTAAATATCTGGAGGCAATAATGGGAATCACTTTTGAAACAAAATGTCTTCATCTTGAGGAAGAAATAGAAACCGACGCTGAATCTTCGTGTAAAACTCTGCATTACGGTGCGGTGAGTTTTCCGATTTATCAGACGGCTACGTATGCGCATCCAGCCGTTGGAAAAAGTACCGGATTTGATTATTCGCGCCTTCAGAATCCGACCAGGGCGCAGCTGGAAAAAGTTGTGGCACAGCTGGAAGGCGGAACAGATGCTTTTGCTCTTTCCAGCGGAATGGCGGCAATAACGCTTTTGTTTGAGATTTTTAAACCGGGCGACCATCTTGTAATCGATTCAGATTTGTACGGCGGTTCAATCCGTCTGTTTGACCATGTTTCTGCAAAAAATGGCATAAAATTTACCCGCGCAAACTGTAGCCAGGATGACATTGAATCATTGCTGCAGCCTGAAACAAAAGCCATTTATGTTGAAACTCTTACAAATCCCATGATGAATGTTGCGGATATTGAAAAACTTGCGCAGATTGCTAAAAAACATAAAATTCTTCTTATTGTTGACAATACTTTTCTTTCTCCGTATTTTCAGAATCCGTTGGCATTGGGTGCGGATGTTGTAATCCACAGCGGAACAAAATTCCTTGCCGGTCACAACGATACTCTTGCAGGATTTATTGTTACAAACCGCGCGGATATTCAGGAAAAACTCCGATTTTTGATAAAAACTACCGGAGCCGGGCTTGCTCCATTTGACTGCTGGCTTGTTCTGCGCGGAATAAAAACTTTGGCATTAAGAATGGAAGCCGGTCAAAAAAATGCGTTTAAAATTGTTGAATGGCTAAAAAATCAGAAAAAAGTTACAAAAGTGATTTATCCGGGGCTTCCTGAACATTCAGGTTACAAAATCATGAAAAAACAGGCGAAAGGTTTTGGGTCAATGGTTACTTTTAATGTTGAAGATGAATCCTTGGCAAAAAAAATACTCGGCTCTGTTAAGCTTATAAAATATGCGGAAAGCCTTGGAGGTGTTGAAACTCTGATTACGTATCCGACCACGCAGACACATGCGGATGTGCCGGAAGAACTTCGCCTGAAAAATGGAATTACCCCGGCAACCCTGCGCCTTTCCGTAGGAATTGAAAATGCCGTTGATTTGATTTACGATTTGGAACAGGCTTTTCTAAGTTAGCCTGAATGTCGAGTTTTATTGTTTTAGTATAAAAATTGAATGAGCTACCAGAAAAAGCGCGTCAATTCGCCATGCTGAGCGTACAAAGTATTAGACTGCGCAATTTTTATTCAAAAATTGCTTGCTATCGCTCAGAATAGCTCGGTTGCCGCTTTCTTTTTCTTCCCGCTCATTCAATTTATTTCTTCAGAATAAAAACTCGATATTCAGTCTAAGTTAGCGATTGTAAGGGCGCGGAGCGTTCTTGCGAAGCAAGAATGAAACCCTGAAAAGCGCGGCACGAAGGAACTGAGTGCAACTACAGGAGGAAAAAATGGATTTTGATAAAATTACAGACCGGACTGGCACCAATGCGATAAAATATGATTTGGCGGAAGCGAGAAACAAGCCAAAAGATGCCATAAGCCTTTGGGTTGCCGATATGGATTTTCCTACTGCGCAGTGCGTTCAGAAAGCGATTGCGGAAAAGGCGGCTCACGGGATTTTTGGTTACAGCCGGCCGGATTCCCGTTATTATTCCGCGTTAAAAAAATGGTTCATGGAGCGCCACAACTATAAGATTCAGGACGAATGGGTTGTGAATACTCCTGGAGTTTGTTTTGCGCTGGCAACTGCAATCAGGGCGTTTACAAAAGAGGGCGAAAGTGTTCTTGTGCAGAAACCGGTTTATTATCCGTTTTTTAATATGATAAAGAATTTGAACCGGAAAGTAGTGAATAATCCGCTTGAGTTGAAAAATGGTCATTACGAAATTAATTTTAAAGATTTTGAAGATAAGATTGTCTCTGAAAAAGTAAAAATGTTCATTCTTTGTTCGCCGCATAATCCTGGTGGCCGCGTCTGGAAAAAAGAAGAGCTTTTGCGCATATCTGAAATTTGCCTTGAACACAATGTTCTTGTTGTGAGCGATGAAATTCATTCCGACATAACTTTTGAAGGTCATACGCATACGGTTTACGGAACTCTTTCGTCGGACGCGGCTGAAAATTCAATTATCTGCACTGCGCCAAGCAAAAGTTTTAATCTTGCGGGGCTTCAGTTTTCAAATATCATAATTCCGAATGTAAAACTGCGTGTTGAATTTTTGCGCGAGCTGGATAAGACTGGATACGACGAGCCTTCTCTGATGGGAATTGTCGCGGCTACGGCGGCTTATTCAGAGGGCGCGGAATGGTTTGAGGAGGCAAAATCCTACATCTGGAAAAATATTCAGTTTGCAAAGAATTATATAGAAGAAAATTGTCCGAAAATCAAGGTTATTATTCCGGAAGGCACATATCTTTTGTGGCTGGATTTTTCTGGTTTTGGTCTTTCTGACAAAGAAATCAACGAGCGTGTTTTGAACAAGTCAAAGGTCTGGCTTGATAATGGAAGCATGTTTGGAAAAGAAGGTGAAAAATTCCAGCGGATAAACTGCGCGACTCCAAGGGCAATATTAAAGGAGGCTTTGGAGCGGATCTGTGCCCAATTTTAACTTTTGCATGGTTTTATAAATCCTTGACACAATTTGTGCAAAACAATATTCTTTTTATATATGAAAAACACATTGCTTCTACTACTATCTTTAATCTTCTCGGTGGCCGTTTAAGGTAGATGGTGTGTATTTTCTATTTATTATGGAATTAACAAGACCTGCCTAAAACGGCGGGTTTTTTTGTTTCTATTTGACTTTTTGATTTTTTTATGGAGGCAATATATGTCTGTTATGAATTCTAATGGTAAGTACCGCCCTTTTGAATCTGTGCCGATTAAAAATAGAACTTGGCCGGATAAAGTTATCACAAAAGCGCCAATCTGGTGTTCTGTTGATTTGCGCGACGGAAATCAGGCTTTGATAAATCCTATGGGCGTTGAGCAGAAACTGGAATTTTTTGACCTTCTTGTAAAAATAGGATTCAAGCAGATTGAAGTTGGCTTTCCAAGCGCAAGTGATACTGAATTCAATTTCATGCGTCGTCTTATTGAAGAAAATCATGTGCCAGATGATGTTACTTTGCAGGTTTTGTGTCAGGCGCGCGAAAAACTTATTAAACGGACTTTTGAAAGTCTGAAAGGCTGCAAAAAGGCGATTTTTCATCTTTATAACTCAACAAGCCCGGCGCAGCGAAAATATACATTCAACAAATCAAAGGAAGAAATCAAACAGATTGCAATTGACGGAATCCGTTGCGTAAAGAATTGTCTTTCAATGAGCGAAGGAACGGAAATTCAGCTTGAATATTCACCGGAAAGTTTTTCTACAACAGAAGTTGATTACGCGCTGGAAGTCTGCGAGGCTGTAAAAAAGGAATGGGGCTGTTCCGCAGAAAATAAGGTTATTCTGAACCTTCCTACAACAGTTGAATGTGCAATGCCGAACCAGTTTGCTGATCAGATTGAATATTTTTGCCAGCATATCAGCGACCGCAAGAATGTTATAATTTCTTTGCACAACCATAATGACCGCGGAGAAGGTGTTGCCCAGTGCGAGCTTGGTCTTTTGGCTGGTGCGGACAGAGTTGAAGGCTGTCTTTTTGGAAATGGGGAGCGAACAGGAAATCTTGACATTGTTATTGTCGGAATGAATATGTACACTCAGGGCGTTGACCCGGAACTTGATTTTAGAAATATGCCGGCTCTTACTGAAGCGTACACAAGACTTACAGGAATGACGATTCATCCGCGAACTCCGTATTCAGGCGAGCTTGTATTCACTGCGTTCAGCGGTTCTCATCAGGATGCAATCAGAAAGGGAATGGCAGCGCGCGCAAAGATGAAGCCAAATGATTATTGGGATGTCCCATATCTTACTTTTGATCCGCATGATATTGGCCGTCAGTATGAAGGAATTATCCGAATCAACAGCCAGAGCGGAAAGGGCGGTGCGGCATATATTCTTGAGCAGGATTACGGTTTGATTCTTCCAAAGGCAATGCATCCGGCTTTGGGCGATTTGATAAAACATGTTGCGGATAAAGCCCAGCGGGAACTTAAGCCAGAAGAAATTTTTGACGCATTTGAAACTACATGGGTAAAAACTAAATCTCCGCTCAATATTCTTGAAATAAATGAAAAGCATATTGAAGGCGAGCGCAATTCAGATGTTCCAGAACAGGTTGCGGCAATGGCGACTATTGAATGGGAAGGAAAAAAATATGCGATTGCGGCAAATGGAAACGGACCTTTGGATGCTTTTGTAAACGCAATGCGACAGACTCCAGCTCCAAGATTCAACATTACAAATCTTCATGAACATAGTATTGGAACTGGTTCAGACACTCAGGCAGTTGCATACGTTCAGATTACAAAAGAAAATGGCGATCAGGTTTGGGGCGTTGGAAAAAGCTCTAATGTTGGACGCGCTGGTGTTGCGGCAATAGTTTCTGCTTTAAATTTTAAGCCATTTAAGGCATAATAAATTTAATGGCACGGAAAGAGAAATATACAGCGGCAATTATCGGTACAGGACGCATAGGTTTTACTCTTGGATTTGATTCCAAAAGAGAACAACCGGCAAGCCACACAATGGCTCTGCTGGAAAACCGTCGTGTAAAACTGATTGCCGGCTGTGACAACAACGCTCCTCGGCTTGCGCATTGGCACAGGTTCAACCAGAAATGCGCAGTTTTTTCAGACTATTCTTATCTTTTTGCAACAACAAAACCTGATATAGTTGTGGTTTCTGTAAATGAAAGTTCCCATCTGGAAACAGCTTTGGCGGCAATCAAGGCAAAACCACGGCTTTTGATTCTGGAGAAACCAGTGGCTCTGAATGTTGCCCAGGCCAGGCGGATTCAGTCTGAGGCGGAATCTTTTGGAGTTCCAGTTCTTGTGAATCATGAGCGCCGTTTTGCAGAAGATTATAAACTTGCAAAAAATTATATGCAGGAAATCGGCGAAATCCAGACAATAAATGCGCGCCTTGATTCCGGGCTTTACGTTTACAATACTGAAAAAGAGTCCAGCGGCGAATACAGTCTTTTGCATGATGGAACTCATCTTATCGATATTGTGAATTTTCTTTTGGAAGAAAAAAAATCTGGTGCTGCATCTACAGAAAGACTTCTAAAAAAGATGAAAATTTCAGGCATTACAAAGGACAGGAAAAATCCGCGGATTGTGCGGAACATAAATGTTCATTTTGAAAGCGAAAAATGCCCAGATATCAATGTCTTTATGTCTGGCAGAAGCCGTTTTTTTGGGTTTGAAGTTGAAATTATCAGCACGGAAGGTCGAATCAGAATCGGAAACGGAATCCACGAGTTTCAAAAAAGGGAAGAATCCAAACTTTATTCAGGATTCTATAGTCTTGCAGATGACAAAAAAGTGAAAATTCCCAAGAAAACAAGATATTTTTCAAATATGGTAAAAAATGCGGTGGAATTTCTAGACGGAAAAGCACCTCTCCGCTCAACCCTCCAAACCGGTCTGAACACACTTTGCACATTGGAAGAAATAAAAAATTTTATAAAACTTGGTATATAGTGTAAAATATCAGAGTGAAAAAATTATTTTCTGCTTTTTTGATTTTCTTGTTTCTGCCGCTTTTGTGCATTGCGGCTTCTGTTGATTTTCCTTCTATTGAGCCTCTTTTTATTTCAGAAAAACTTTCCTCAGAATATTCGCCGCTTCAAATAATTGAAGATTCCCTGCGTTTTTCAGGTTGTTCAGAAAATTCCCTGGAATGGCAAAATTGCGTTGAAAAATATAATTCACTGCAGTCAAAGATTTTGGATTCTGTGTTTCAAAATCTTTCGGAATCAGAAAAGGCCCAGAAAATTCTTTCTATTATGTACGAAAATCTGCTTGTTCAGTACCGCGAAAAGCAGACACGGCTTGATGTTATGTTTCAAAATGGAACATATAACTGTGTTTCTTCCAGTCTGCTTTACATGGCACTTGCAAAATCTGCTGGGCTTTCTGTTGTCGGCGTAAAAACTCCGAGCCATGCGTTTTGTTCTGTTTTTATTGATGGTGAAAAAATTGATGTTGAGACAACAAATCCTCTTGGATTCAATCCTGGACGTACACAGATTCTTGAAAAAAACGGAAATTCCACGCGATATGCAGTGATTCCCAAAAAAAATTATTCAAACCGGCGCGATGTTTCTATAAAAACCTTTATTTCTCTTGTTGGCGCAAATTTGACCAGTTTTTATGTTGAAAAAAATGACTACAAAAATGCTGTTCCAATGGGTGCTACGGTTTTGTGCTTTAGAAACGGTGAAAATGAATTTGAAATCTCTGACGCAAAGGAAGTTTTTGATGTTCCGGCATTGAATTTTTCTGTTCTTCTTGAAAAACAAGGTTTATATGCTGATTCTGTTGAATGGCTTCTGAAAATTATTGGACGCTACGGAATCGATTCAAAAATTCAAATTTCCTTGAACGCAGCGGCAAACAATGCGATTGCGGATTTTTCAAATAAAGGTGATTTTGCGTCGGCTGACCAGATTTTAGAAAATTGCAATGATTTTATTTCTGCGGATTTTAGGGTTCAGGCGCAAAAAATGATTTTTCTTTCAAGGACACAGGCTGAGCTGGATAAATTTAGGAATGACGAGGAGGCGTTGGATTTTATTTTGCAGCAGTATAAAAATAAGATTGCGGCGGAAAAATCTGTGCGTCAGACTTTGGATAAATGGCAAGAATTTTACTGGGTGAATCTGGTGAACACGCAGACGAACCAAAAAAATTATCAGCAGGCTTCTAAAATTGCGGACGACGGCCTAAAATCAATGCCAAACAACCAGAACATAAAAAGAGCAAAAAGTCAGGCTTGGTTAAACCATGATGCGGAAATCCACAATAAAATGGCAGTTTTTGCAAATAACCGGCAATATGATAAGGCAATGGAAATCCTGGAACAAGGACTTGCTGAAAACCCTTCCAGCATAACTTTGCAGAATGACAAAAAGCGTCTGGAAAGAATGAGATAAAAAAAGCACTTCAAAACGAAGTGCTTTTTACGCCATTTTTTATTCGGCTCTAATACTTGTGTTCTTTACTACAACGTCGTGGGCACCGCCTTCGCGGATGCTGGCTGGGCTTACGAGTGTGATTTTTGCTTTTTTCTGAAGCTCTGGAATTGTTACAGCACCGCAGTTACACATTGTGTGAATTACTTTGCTTGTTGTAAGAGTTACATTGTCGTGCAGGCTTCCCGCATAAGGAACATAAGAGTCAACTCCTTCCTCAAATGCCATCTTTTTTGCACCGCCAAGGTCATAACGCTGCCAGTTTCGTGCGCGGTTTGAACCTTCGCCCCAATATTCTTTTACGTAATTTCCGTTTACAATAAGTTTATTTGTAGGAGATTCATCAAATCGGGCAAAATAGCGTCCGAGCATAACGAAATCTGCACCCATCGCAAGAGCCAAAGTAATATGATAATCGTGGACAATTCCACCGTCAGAACAGATTGGAACATAAATACCAGTTTCTTTATAGTATTCATCCCGCGCTTTTGCCACTTCAATAGTTGCAGTTGCCTGACCGCGACCGATACCTTTCTGTTCGCGTGTAATACAAATTGAACCGCCACCAATTCCAATTTTTACGAAATCTGCTCCAGCTTCTGCAAGAAACCGAAATCCTTCTGCGTCAACAACATTTCCGGCTCCTACTTTTGCGTTCGGCCATTTTGCATGAATGTCGTGGAGCGCGCGGCTCTGCCATTCTGTAAAGCCTTCAGAGGAATCCAAAGTCATTACATCAACACCAGCCGCAAGCAATGCAGGAACTCGTTCCATGTAGTCGCGGGTATTTATTCCAGCACCTACAATATATCTTTTTTCTGAATCCAAAAGTTCAAGCGGATGTTCCTCGTGGCTTGCCGCATCCTTTCTGAAAACCAAATATTGAAGATTTCCGTTTTTGTCTACAACTGGAAGCTGGTTGATTTTGTTTTTCCAGATTATATCATTTGCTTCTTCAAGAGTTACACCAACTTCTGCCTTTACAAGATTTTTAAGATCAATCATATAATCTTTTACTTTTGCGTCTGCCGGGCAGTGACCAATTCTAAAATCTCGTTCTGTAATGATTCCAAGAAGTTTTCCGTTTGACTCGCCGTTTTCTGTTACTGCGACTGTTGAGTGACCTGTTGCCTCAATTTTTGCGACAAGTTCAGAAAGAGTCTGTTCCGGGCGGATATTTGTGTCAGATGTTACAAAACCTGCTTTATACGCTTTTACTTTTGCAATCATCGCAGCCTGATTTTCTATTGTCTGGGAACCGTAAATAAAACTGATTCCGCCTTCCTTTGCAAGGGCTACAGCAAGAGTGTCATTTGAAACTGACTGCATTACTGCCGAAACCATAGGAATGTTCATTGTAAGAGGACATTTTTCTCCGGCTTTCTTATTGTAACGAACGATTGGCGTTTTTAAAGAAACGTTTGCTGGAATGCAATCTGGACCTGTGTAACCAGGAACTAGAAGATATTCATCGAATGTGTGTGATGGTTCATCAAAAAAGAATGCCATGATTTCTCCTTACTATAATAGTTAAAAGCAAAAATATAATTAAATTAGTATAGGTGAAAAAAAAAAATATTTCAATTAAGAAATGATTGACATTCCGTAATTTTTAATATATTTGTATCGCTATGACACGAGATTTAACGGAAGGCAATCCATTTTCTCTTATTTTGGGATTTTCAGTTCCTGTTCTGTTTGGTTTTTTGTTCCAGCAGTTTTACAACATAGTTGATACAGCGATTGTTGGGAAATTTCTTGGTAAAGAGGCTCTTGCGGCTGTAGGGGCTACCGGTTCGGTTAATTTTCTTGTTATAGGATTCTGCATGGGCGTGTGCAATGGTTTTGCGATTCCGATTGCACAGAAATTCGGCGCGAAGGATTTTTCTCTTATGCGCAAATTTGTAATGTCCGCGGCATATCTTTCCATTATATTTTCAGTTGTGCTCACAGTGCTGACGGTTGTCTTTTGCCGCCCGCTTCTGGTTCTTATGCGCACGCCTGAAAATATTATTGACGGAGCGGCCGGTTATATTGGCGTGATTTTTGCAGGAATTCCTGTGATATTTCTTTATAATCTTACAGCAGGAATTATCCGTTCTCTTGGAGACAGCAAGACTCCGCTCTATTTTTTGATTTTTGCTTCTATATTAAACATAATTCTTGATGTTGTTTTTATAACAGTTTTTGCCTGGGGTGTTGTAGGGGCGGCTGTTGCAACTGTTATTTCGCAGGGAATCTCCGGGATTCTTTGTCTTTTTTATATGTCAAAAAAGTTTGAAGTTCTAAGAATGACAAAAGATGACAAGAAGATTAATTCGCATCTTTTTCCGATATTGTGCGGTCAGGGAGTTCCGATGGGCTTGCAGTATTCCATCACTGCGATTGGAAGCGTGATTCTTCAGGCTTCCGTCAATACTCTTGGTTCAGATGCAGTTGCGTCTGTTACAGCCGGCAGCAAACTTGGAATGTTTTTTGTAAGTCCTTATGATGCCTTGGGAACAACAATGTCAACTTGGGGCGGTCAGAATGCTGGAGCTGGAAAATATCCGCGCTTAAAGCAAGGTCTTTTTGTAAGCTGTGTTATTGGTTTTGTATATTCGATTATAGCAGTGCTAATTATGGTTCTGTTCGGAAATATTCTTAGCCGGATTTTTATAAATGCAAATGAAACTTTGGTTCTTGCGCAGTCTCATCAGTTCCTGATTTTAAACTCTGCGTTTTATTTTCCGCTTGCATTGGTCAACATTGTGCGCTTTTTGATTCAAGGAATGGGCTTTAGCCGGTTTGCGATTCTTGCTGGTGTCTTTGAGATGGTCGCGCGAACTTTGGTCGGTGTTGTTTTTGTTCCGATTTTTGGTTATTCAGCGGCATGTCTGGCTTCTCCGGCAGCATGGATTTTTGCAGACTGCTTTTTGATTCCGGCATTTTTCTGGTGCTACAAAACACTGGAGGTTTCCGAACCGCTTGCATTGAAAAATAAATAAAAACTCGGCATTTATCTAAAAATAATTCCGCTCATTTTTATTTTATCCTTTTTTTATTGAAGAAATTGGCTTATAATATTTCTGGAGATAATTTTGGAAAAGAGGAATTTTTGATGCTCAAGACATTCAAGGTTAAGGCGCTTGCTTTTGTTGGTTTATTTTTTTGTGTGGCAGTAAATGCAAAACCAAAGGTAAATCTTTCTGTTTGGGCTGATGACGGAACTCTAAATGTTGTTTCCAAACGGCTTAGTGAGTTTAAGTCTTTTTATTCAAAGGAAGCGGCTTTTAATTTTACAGTTATTGAGCAGCCTTCGGCTTATTGTGCCTCTGACCTTATGGCAAATCCTGAGCTTGCGGCTGATGTTTTTGTTTTTGCTGATGACCAGATAGAAACTTTGATTGACCAGCAGTTGCTTTTGGAAATTCCGGAAGATATTGCAAAGAAAGTTTCAGATGAATACAACGGTTCTTCTTCTGCCGCTGTAAAAACAGCTTCAATGGACGGAAAACTGTATGCTTTTCCTCAGCTTTCGGGAAACGGATATTTTCTTTATTACAACAAAAAATATATCTCTGCGGATGATGTAGGCTCTTTTGAGCAGATTTTAAAGGTTGCCTCGCAGAACAACAAGCAGGTTGCAATGGACTTAAAGAACGGATGGTACCTTTATTCATTCTTTAAGGCTGCCGGACTGGAAGTTTACCGCAACAATGGTGCAAAGAATTTCTGCAACTGGAATGCTACTAACACAAAATTTAAAGGAATTGATGTTGCAAAAGCAATCATAAAATTGGCTTCAAATCCGGCTTTTGTAAGCGCAAGCAGCGAAGATACATTAAGCCTGATAAAAGAAGGAAAGGTTGTGGCGGCTGTAAGCGGTGCCTGGAATGCAAATCTTATTTCCGAGATGTGGGGAAAAGATTATGCCGCGGTAAAATTGCCGACTTACAATTTGAATGGAACAGACCTTCAGATGTACAGTTTTGCCGGCTATAAGATGGTTGGCGTAAAAGCTGGTTCAGACAATAAAGAATGGGCTTTAAAACTTGCGGAATGGCTTTCAGATGAAAAGACTCAGCTGATGATTTGCCAGTCAAAAGGTGAATGTCCTGTGAACTTAAATGCGGCTTCAAATCCGCTTGTAAAAAAATCGCCTGCAATTGCCGCTATGGCAGAGCAGACAAAATATAGCACTACTCAAAGAATTGGTGGCAGTTTCTGGAATCCTGCTTTGGTTCTTGGAGTTGTTCTTTCGGATGGAAAAAATCTTTCGGATCAGGAAATTCAAAGTCAGCTTGATGTTACAGTAAGAAACATTAGAAATTAAAAATCTTGGAGTTTATAATTTAAAAAAGTATTCTAAGTTTCTAAGGAAATTTGTTTCAATATATGAATAAAGTTGCGCATAAAATATTTCTTGCTTGTTTTTCCGCTTTTCTGGTCGTGCTGATTGGATTCAGTTCGATTGCGGTTGTTTTTAACAATATGCGGGCGATTTACAAGGAATCCATAAATGAAGGCATTGAAAACACTATTTATATGGATAAAATCCGAAAACTTGTAAATCAGGAGCTTTTGACAAGTTCATTTTACATAATTGCAACTTCGGACGATGTGCTTGAACATTACGAGAGCCTTGAAAAAAATACTCGTGCGGAACTTACAGAATGTCTTGGCGACTTTGGAAAAAGAATGAGCGGCAGCGAAAAAGCCAAGATTTTCCATGTTATCAGCAGTGGTTGCCGCAGCGTTTTTCAGGATATTGACCTTATAAGAAGCATGCATTCAAGCGGCGCAAAGATTTATGCTGAACAGTACATTTTGGGAAATATCGCCCATTCAAAGGATATTTTGGACAAAGGTTTGGACAGCCTTGCTAAATATATTGATTCAGAACTGGACAAGTCGCAGGAAAATATGTCTTTTTATTCAAAGATGCTTTATACATCTTTTGCGGTTGCAGTTTTTATGGCGATTGGAATTTCTGTGGCTCTTACAATTGTCTGCACAATGTTTACAGCCCGGCTTGAGCTTAACAAGAACAATCTGCAGGATGATGTCCTGAAAAAGGCTGATGAAATAACAGAGCAGAATAAAAAAATCATCTACATTCAGGAACAGACAATTTACGGAATGGCAAACCTTATAGAAAGCCGCGACAGCGACACAGGCGAGCACGTAAAACGCACAAGCCTTTATGTTGAACTTTTGGTGAACGCTGCAAAAGAAGCTGGCTACCACAAGGAAATTATTACAGACGAATATATTGAACTTTTGAAGAAAGCGGCACCAATGCATGATATAGGAAAAATTGCCGTTCCTGACAGTATTCTTAAAAAGCCTGGAAAATTAACCGAGGCAGAATTCAAAAAAATCCAGAACCATACAATTGCAGGCGGAAAAATAATCCGCGAAGTTCTTTCTAATATTGAAAGTGAAGATTACGTAAAAATTGCCGCGGATGTCGCAACAAGCCACCACGAACGTTGGGACGGAAACGGCTATCCATACAAACTGAAAGGGGAAGAAATTCCTTTGGAAGCACGCATTATGGCAATTGCCGATGTTTTTGATGCTCTGGTTTCGCCAAGATGCTACAAAGACCCATTTTCAGCGGATGAAGCATTTGAAATCATCTCGCTTTCAAAAGGAACACATTTTGACCCGGTACTGACAGATTTATTTATCTCCAAAAAAGCCGACGTTGTAAAGATTTTCAAGAATAATTAGGTTGAAATGTAGAATTTCTTATGCTGAACCAACAAATTGAATGAGCGTGAAGGAAAAAGGCAAGTTTGGCGTCCTTGAAGTGGCGAGTTTTCCAATGAAAACTCGCGAAGCAGAACATGAAATGTTCTGCGATTTTTGCCGAATGGCATAAAAGAATTGTCGAGCATTTTCTGAAAGAAAAGCGCAGATAATTCTTCCTAAAAAACACTTCACCATAGCCAATACTTGACTTTTGACTGGAAGCTCATTCAATTTCTTTTCATGATTTATAAATAAATTCAACATTCAACCTAATCATAAAAATCATCGTTTAATTGAGTAAAACTTGCGTTTGTGATAACATTTTTAAGTAAAAACAGTTGCTGCATTGTTTGTGGCGTTTTTACAAAAATCTTTTTTTCTAATTCCCGCGATGATTCTGCAGGAAAGAGGATATATGAATGTTGTTGTAATGGGTGCCCAGTGGGGTGACGAAGGTAAAGGAAAAATTGTTGACTATCTTGCTCAGGATGCCAAGTATGTATGCCGATTTGCCGGCGGTGCGAATGCTGGACACACAATTGTTGTAGACGGCAAAAAATATGCTTTGCATCAAGTTCCATCTGGAATTTTGTACCCGGAAAAATATGTAATACTCGGTTCTGGAATGGTTATTGAGCCAGAGGCTTTGTTCAATGAACTTCAGATGCTTACAGACAACGGAATTAAGTGGGAAGGTCGCGTATTTATTTCTGACCGCGCGCACATAACTCTTCCTGGCTACCGCAAAATGGATAAAGAGCGCGATGCTGCTCGTAAACGCCCGATTGGAACAACAGGACGCGGAATCGGTACAACATATTCTCAGAAGGCTGAACGCGACGGAATCCGTCTTGCAGATCTTGACTGGGAAGAAAAATGGAACGACCTTGAAAAAGAAGATCAGGATTTCTTGAACAAATACAAAGATCAGCTTTTAAAGATGAGAATTGACATTGCCGCAAAAATGTGGGAAGTACGCAAGGAAAATATTCTTTTTGAAGGCGCTCAGGGTGCAATGCTTGACATTGATTCTGGAACATATCCTTACGTTTCTTCTGGAGCATCTGGTTCTTATGGTGCTGCTTCCGGTTCAGGAATCGGTCCGCGCGCGCTTGATAAAATCTATGGTGTTTTCAAGGCTTATGAAACACGCGTTGGAAATGGTCCTATGCCAACAGAATTCAATTCAGAAAGTGAAGGCGAACTTTGCGATTATGTCCGCAAGACTGGAAATGAATTTGGTGTAACAACAGGACGTGCTCGCCGCTGTGGTTATCTTGACCTTGTGGCATTGCGTTACGCTTGCCATGTAAATTCAATTGATTCTTTGGTTTTGACTCACCTTGATGTTTATGATGACATGGATGAAATTGAAGCCTGCATCGCTTACGACATTGATGGAAAAATCGTAACAGATTTCCCGACTTCAATTCCTGAACTGAACAAAGCAAAACCGGTTCTTCAGAAGTTCAAAGGCTGGAAACAGGATATAACAAAACTTTCAAAATACAAGCAGCTTCCAAAAAATGCGAAAACATATATTGATTTTATTGAAAGCTACTGCGACACGAAAGTTGGAATTGTTTCTGTAGGTCCAGACCGAAACCAGACATTCAACCGTGAAAAAATCTGGAAGAAATAAATAACTTATAAGGGGGCGTACAACGCCCCCTTTTTTATCTTGTGTAAATCAAAAGTTCCGGGTGATATTCAAAGTGCATATTGTCCCATACAGCCCAAGTTCCACCCCAGATAAAACCTTCTTCCTCAAAAATCTTTATAACTCTTTTTGGCGGTGTCCAGCGTTTTTCCAGTGGCGTCATAAACCAGTCATCCGGGCGAAGCTGCCTTTGCCAGCCCCAGTAAATTATCCGCTGGTAATAACCCTTTGGAAGAACATCAATCGCAAGCCCCACGCTGTGAAAAGAGCGCGACTGCGTATCTCTGACTGTTCGCCAAGCAAATCCATCTGTACGGCTTAATGTTGAAAGAAATCGCTCCATTTCCTCATCTTTTGGCAGAGAAATTATTTTTTCACTGATTTTTTTTAGCGGTTCTGCAATCCGTTCGTGAACATTCACACTTTTTGTAAGAAACGGAATTGTAACAATATGGCTTTCTGTTGAAGCACGGGTTTCGCAGTCATAAATCGCATTGTAAAGAAACGGCGGATCAATTGCTCCGTTCGCACGGTTTTCCTTTGAGGTGAAATTCTTTATGCGTTCAATATCTTCTTCTGTAAAAGTTTTCGGGTCTTTTGGCTCTCGCTGGTATTTGTAAAGCATTGTGCGGAATTTTTCCTTGTTTTCAATCTGATTTTCAGAAAGAAACCGGCCTTCGCACCAATAAAGTTTCGCTTCAGATAATTTTCCATTTTTTGTTGTAAATACTCGTACAAGGTAATCTTTTTTATCTTCATCATATTCAGGAACAAATTTTACGTCTGGATACGCTTCCTTAAAAACGGCAAGATTCGCCGGTTCCCACCATTTTGGGAACGGAAGGTTGAATTGCTTTAAACTCTGCGCATTGCCATTTTGTGCATAAAAAAACAGAATAAGAAAAAATATGAATACCTTACTTTTGTGCATGGTAATATTTTATCATATTTATTTAAATAATTCTTTAACAGACTGCATGAATTTGTTTCCACGGTCGAATTCATTTGCGAACATTCCAAAACTGGTTGCACCGGGGCTAAAAACAACAACTTGCTCTTTTTGTGTTGAATTTTCAATTTCGGATTTTAAGGTATTCAGCATTTCCTGCAGGCTATTGAACGGTCCGTTGTATTTTACTTTTGCGCTGTTCAATGCCGGAAGAAGTTTATCTGTCGCGCTTCCTTTTAAAAGATAAAGCGATTTTACAGGAAGTTCATTCTTGTTTTTTCCAGTAAGAGTGTCAGCAAGAGGAGTCAGTTCAAGACCTTTGTCTGTTCCGCCGGTTAAAAGATAAACAGGTTTTCCAAACGACTGGCTTGCTGCGGCTGCTGCTTCTGGAACTGTTGCGCAGCTGTCATTATAAAAGCGGAATGAGCCACCTGAGTTATTTTTATATTCGTGGAAAAACTGAAGGCGGTGGTCAATTCCCGGCCATTCGCCCATTATTTTTACGCACTGCGTTGAAGAAACGCCCATCAGGTACAGAACAAGGGCTGCGTTCAGGGCGTTGATTTTCATGTGCTCGCCAGGAACAATAAGATTTTTCAGTATTGTTTCAGGTTGTTTCATTCCAGGAAGAATTACTCTACCGCAAAAAGTTCCGTCCTCATCTTTTGTCTGATAAACGCCAAAAAATACCTTTGGCAGTTCAGAATTTGCATAGCGCAAAACTGTTCCTTTTGTTTCTTTCGCAAAAAAATCACCCCAGCTTCCGCCACATTCTGGACCTGTTCCCGGTTCGTCGCCTTCAAAATCAAAAATAGAATAGTCCGAGGAAGTCTGATCCGCATAGATTAAGCGCTTGTCTGCAACGTAAGGCTCCATCGCATGGTACCAGTTCTGGTGGTCTGGAACAATTTTTGTTATTATGCAGATTTTTGGTTTTAACGCTTTCCGCCCGCGCAAATCCGCAAGCTGCCATGAAGAAAGTTCCAGCACCACAGGAGTTTTTTCAGTTGTCTTTTCAAGGAACGTAAGCGGACTTACCGTAATGTTTCCGCCCAGATATGCTGTAAAACCGGCTTTGTTCAGTCCGTAGTTTATTGCGCTTACAGTGGAAGATTTTCCCTTGCTTCCTGTTACAGCGATTATTGGGGATTTTGTAAAATGCAGAAAGATTGAAATATCCGTTTCAATATTCTTTGCTGCGGCAAGATATTTGTTTCCTTCAATTTTTACGCCCGGATTTTTTATTACACAGTCCGCATTCTGAAAATCTTCTATTCTATGCTCTCCAAGACGGTAAGAAAGACGGCTTGTGTCAATTTCCGGGTCATCAGAAAGTTTTTTGATTGTCGGAGCCAACTGTTCGGCAGTTTTCATGTCTGTTGCAAGAACGTTTGCCCCATGTTTTAGGAAAAAACGGACGCAAGCCTCTCCGCCACCGTTAAGTCCTAGCCCCATGACAACAATATTTTTTCCTTTTATGTCTTGTAGTGTCTGGAATGTGCAACCGGGTTTATATGAATACATTTAGAAACTCCGCATTATCTTGAAGTTGTAAGTGAAGATTTTGCCTTGTAGCGCAATATTGCTTCATCTATCAAGAGATTTACGAGGTCTGGGAATTTTAATCCTGCTTTTTCGCACATTTTCGGGAACATGCTGATTGATGTGAATCCTGGCAATGTGTTTATTTCGTTCAGATAAAGCGAGTCGGTGTCCTTATCAATAAAAAAATCTACCCGGCTTAAACCTGAACAATCCAGAGCCTTGTATGCACGCACTGCGACTGTGCGTATTGCTTCTATTAAGTCTGTTGAAATATTCGCAGGAATCAGAAGTTCCGCTCCGTCCGGGTCGTTATATTTTGCGTCAAAATCATAGAATGTGTGCTTTGGCTGTATTTCGCCAGGAATGTATGCGCGAACCGTCTCTGATTCATTGTTCGGGTTTGCGGTTGTTGAATTTCCTGTTACAGAACATTCTATTTCGCGCGCGTTTATAGCTTTTTCAACAAGAACTTTGTCGTCCCATGTGAATGCTTCCATAAGATAAAATGAAAGTTCCTTTGGTGTTGTCGCCTTGTTCGCTCCATTTGAAGAGCCTGCGCAGCACGGTTTTATAAATAGAGGGAATCCAAGTTCATCTATGCAGCGCTGGAAAATTTCATCGTAACGCTGGCTGTTGTTCAAATCACATCGTTTTATGCAGATGTATGGAACGATTGGAATTTCTGCTGATTTAAGAATCTGTTTTGTTTTTTCTTTATCCATTGTAAGGGCAGAAGCTATTGTTGAACAGCCGATATACGGAATGTCAGCCATATCCAAAAGCCCCTGTATTGTTCCGTCTTCGCCATAAGTTCCATGCAGGGCAGGGAACACTACATCAATATTGAGCGAGCCGTTTTTTGTGCAGAATGCGTCTTTCTTTGCACCAGGAATGATAGAAATCTTGTTTTCTTCTGATTCCTCAATCTTAAACGATGTCTTTGTGTCTTTGCAGATTCGTTCATATTCTTTTTCACTCTGCAGGAACCAGCGTCCGTCTTTTGTGATTCCAATTAAAGTTACTTTGTTTTTTTTATCTATTCCACGGGCAATTGAAGCGGCGGAAACCAATGAAATTTCGTGCTCTCCGCTACGTCCACCGTAAATTAATGCAATGTTCATAATATCTCCAGAATATCTGTTTTATTTGTAGCCAAGTTCAGAAAGCGCTTGTTTTGCCTCGCTGATTTCATCGTATGGCATTGTGTAGTCTTTATAAATAATTGAATTTTCGTGGCTCTTTCCTAAAAGAAGTACGATGTCGCTTTTTTGAGCTTTCTTAAGGACTTCGCGGATTGCTTTCTTTCTGTCTGGAATGATAAAGAGATTTTCATTCATCTTCATTCCTGCCTTCTCTGCGCCAACTGCGATTCCTTTTAAAAGTTCAACCGGGTCTTCGCCTCTAGGGTCTTCATCTGCAAGAACCACAAAATCACAGAAACGAGCCGCAATTTCTCCCTGCAAAGGTCGTTTTGTAAGGTCACGCTCTCCACCGCTTCCGAACACTGCAAAAATGCGGCCGGAACATCGTTTTTTGAGCGGTGGAAATATTGTCTCAAAAGAGCTTGGAGTGTGCGCATAGTCAACGATTAGCTCAAAAGGCTGTCCTTGCTCTATAAGCGTCATTCTTCCTTTGATTGGTTTTAGTTCAGGAATATGTGCCGCAATTTCCTGGAAACTTTTGCCGGTTACAGAGGAAACTGCAATCATCGCCGCCATTATGTTGTATGTGTTGAACGCGCCCGGAACTTTTGCCTGCACCGAAATTCTTTTGTGTTCGCGCGGAAGAACAGGATCAAAATTCTCTGGGTAAAGAGCGTTCTCTCCGTCGGAAATAATTGTAAAATCAATTCCGAATCTGGCTGCCGCAATATTTTCAGCTTTCATGTACCGCAAGTTTTCCGGGATTTTTGGAAGAGGTACTGCCTCTGCGCCAGTTTCAGCGGCACTTTTTCCAGCCTTTCCTTCAGATGTGAATCCATAGACATGCTTTTTTGTTGCTTTTATAAAGAAATCTGCGCTTGGGTCTTCAAGATTTACAATTCCTATAGAAGGAATCTTTGTCTTTTCGCCGGCAATTATCTTTATGTGGTCGTGCTTGTCCAGCGTACGGAAAAGATTTGCCTTGTCATTTCTGTATGTTTCAAAATTCTTATGGAACTCAAGATGTTCCAGAGTTACATTCATAAAAACTGCGCAGTCAAAAAGAACGTTTCCAAGTCTGTTTGTGCGTACAGAAAGCCCATGTGATGAAGATTCCACAACTGCATATTTGCAGCCGTTCAAAAGCATTTCGTTCAGATGGTGATGAATGATCGGGGCTTCTGGTGTCGTCTGGTGCTGAGGATTTGGAAGCGCCTCGTCACCAAAAGAATATTCAACAGTTGAAATAAAGCCTGCCTTTTCACCGCATGACTTTAAAAGCTGCCAGATAAATGAAACTGTTGAAGATTTTCCCTCTGTTCCTGTAACACCGATTACAATCAGCTTTTTTGAAGGAAAGTCGTAGAATGCGTCTGAAATTGGCGACATGGCAAAGCGGCTTGATTCAACTTTTATGAACGCAGGAACAGGAAATTTCGCTGATTCATCGTGAATAGGTTTACCATTGCTGTCTTCTCCAAGAACATTCTGCATATGGCGTTTTACAATCAGTTCCGCTGAACGCTTCTGAGTTTCTTCTGAAAGTTCACCTTCAAAAACTATTGCGTTCGCGCCTTTTTCTATAGCGTCAGGAATAAATTCTTTTCCATCTATATGTGTTCCAGGCAAGGCAAAATAAAGAGCGCCTTTTGTAACTTCTCTGGAATCAAAGACAAGGTTTGAAATACTTATGTTTGCAATGTCCGAATCTGCAACCAAAGTTACACCGTCTGCTGCAACTGCCTGATGGGCAAATGCCGGAAGCAGCTGAGATAACAATTTCTGCATATTAACTCCAATTTGAGTTTTAGATATATTTTTTATCTTATAACTTTTGTTTTGCTTTTACAATTAGTTTAATTTGTACTTTGTTATAAGTTCTTTTACTTTTACGCTTGGAGCATTTGTGTAATTCTTTTTTACAATATCTTCTATTATATCAGCAGTTCCTTCGTAACCAAAAAGTGTTGAGTCAAGGCAAAGATGATAATTGTTGCTTGCTTTCCAGTCCTGGTTTGTAAAGTGCTGGTAAAATTCCCAAGTGTTGTGGTCTTGTTTTCTTATCTTTTTCTGGGCATTTCTTCGGTTCAGGCCATATTTTTCGCTTATGTAAGTTATTCTGTGCTTCATGTCGGCGGTTATAAGAATATGAATCGCATTCTTATCGTCCTTTAGAATAAAGTTTGAGCAGTGTCCTACAATTATGCAGTTCTCTTTTTCTGCAAGTCTTGAAATAACACGTTCCTGCGCATCATACAGTTTCTTGTAGCTTTTGGAATGAAAATCTTCCACAGTGTAATTGTTTTGTATAAAAGCCTCTGCTGTGCTGCGGTAAAGAATTTCGTTGTGTTCCTGAACGAATTTTCTTGTGAAGCCGCCTTCCTGCGCGATAAGCTCAACAAGTTCCTTGTCATATACTGGAATTTTCAGCTTTATTCCAAGTATTTTTGCAATTATACGTCCGCCACTGCCAGATTCAGAAGTAACGGTCAGAACAATCCGCTTTGTACCGTCGATTTTTAGTTTCGGCTCAAAAACAAGCTCACTCTCGTTTTCAAATACATAGTTTGTAAAACTTAGCCGCTTTGTGAAATAATGCGAAATCGGTCCTACAAGAAGCACTATTATAAGCGTTCCTTCGCGTACAGATTCAAGCCTGCCAAGCAACATGAAGGAAAGAGCAATCGCCATTGCCGCCATTACTACGTCAAAAATCAGTTTTACCCAGGAGAATTCCTTTTTTGTAACATCAGCAATTGCCTTTACAAACGCTTCTGTGGAAAGCATTACAACATCGGCGATAACCTGGCAGCTTACACCAAGCGCCCTAAAGACACACCCAAGGATATTGTATGCAAGGGCAGCCCAATAGATGTCTGGATTTACAAAATCCGTGAATTTCATTGCGCCATCTATAAGAATTGAAAAAAGGAGTGTTACCGGGAGCTGTAGCAATTGATATTTGGGAAAGTCTTTTCTGAGCAAAATAATCTGCACCAAAAGAAGCAGCAGATTGAACAGAAATGTGCAGGTACCAAAAGAAAGACCGGATTTTAAGCTTACAACATACGGAATACACGATGTTGGGCCTGTTCCTAGGCTTGAACGCGTAAAAAGTGCAATTCCAAACGCGTTAAGACAAATTCCCAGAAAGAAAAAAATGTACCGTTTCAAAAGCTCATGGCTGTTCCGTTGCTGCATAAGATACAGTATACAATGGAAAAAAGAATCTGTGTATGATTCAGCCCATATTATTTATATTTTCTATTAAAAAGAAATAATTTTCTTTGATAATTGGAAATCTATTATTATATTTTAGATACAGACAATCTGGTTTTTACAGGTTGACTGAATTATAAAACATCGGAGGTGGTTAAAATGATTTACTAAAAAGGCTTGTTCACCTTAAAAAAACGAACAACGGACAAAGGAGATGTTTATGGTATTTTCCAGCTAATGTTTCTTTTTATGCAATAGGTTAAGGCATGTAAATAAAACAAGCCTTTTTAGAAACAGATGCGGTGTTGAGTATGAGGAAAATTCATGTAAAGGCTGTATCAATAAAATATTCTGAGAAAGAAAGAGGGTATTATTAATATCAATACATTAAGTTCAGCTGCGGTTGAACACAAATCCAACGAAGTGCCATTTGCACTCTATAAAAATTCATTGAAAAACAGTAAAGATAAAGGTTATTATGCGCGCGTAATAAATCAGGGAACTTGTACTATGGAAGACTTGGTCTGCGATATTATTACAGCAGGGCTTAATAAGGAATATTCAAAAGAAGATCTCCTTACTGTTGCAACGCTTTTAAAGAATGCAAAGCTCGCAAGGATTCTTACAGGTTGTACTGTCGATGACGGTTTTACAAAGTGTGCTTTGAAGCTGTCTGGCGGATTTATGTCAAAGAATGATAATTATAGTACAGAGCGTCATACACTTTCTGTGTCATGCAGCATTAATCCGGAGGCAAAGGAACTTGTAAAAACAATAGTTCCTGTAATCCGACAAGGGAATATCATTGAACCAGAGATTACAGGTGTCTTTGATCTTGAAACTAAAACTGATAATTTCCTTACAAGAAACGGCTTTCTTGATATAAAGGGAACGAATATTGCAGTTGCAGGAGAGAATGAGGATATCGGTATTTACTTTGTGAACAGTGTAGATGAGTCTAAGACCATAAAGCTTCCAGTGGAAAAACTTGGGCGCAATGAACCTAAAAGAATTTCATGTGTTGTGCCTGGAGAACTTGAATCTGGCAGTTATAAAATCATGGTAAAGACACAGTTTACATCTGGAAAATATTTCTCAAAAGAAACAAAGACAAACATATTCAAAAAAGAATTTCATGTTGCCTGATAGTTTGATGAGGTAATATTGAACCCGGTGTTTTCAGTTGAAGTATGCTTCTTCTGGGGATACCGGGTTTTTTATATTTAAACTATTGTATTACAGGTAAGTTAATTGGTTAAGAAACAGGGGTATTCAGCAGGCAAAATTTAGAATGAATTTAGACAAAATTTAAGCTATACGTTAACAAAATTCAGGCTAAATTTAGATAAAATTCAGACTGCACGTTAACAAAATTCAGTATGAATTTAGACAAAATTTAGACTACACGTTAACAAAATTTAGCTTGAATTTCGGTACAGTTTACTTCCTGTTTTTGATACCAATATCTGTGCTGAATCCTTATATTGAATATATTGCCACCGATTATAACAAATCATTAATTTGACAGATTAATATAGTGGACTTACAATTTTTGATGGGAAAGTTATTAAAAAAAAGTTTGGTTCTTGCCTGATAAAATAAGGAAAAATTATGAAAAGTTTTAAAGTTCTGTCGGTGGTTTCGATGATTTTTGGCGTTATGCTGTTTTCGTCTTGTTCGGATCTTATTTCTGAAAAGAATGGTGTTGAGTACGGCTCGATTTCGATTACCCCCGAAAGCAGGGCGATTTTTGCCGGTGATATAAAAACTGCAAAGGCAAAAATTTCTGGCTTTGATTCAAACGGTGAAAAATTTGAAAAATATGCTTCATCTGCTGATGTTGAGGAAGGAACTGGAAAAGGAACATTTTCTAGAATTGAAAAAATTCCTGTCGCAAAAAATGCGGTTGTGGAAGTTCAGGCTTATGGAGATTCTGCCGCAGATTCAAAAATTGATGGAATTACACTGTATGCGGTCTGCGATGTAAAGGCAGGCGAAAATAGTTCCGTAACTGTAAACTGGGAAACTTCCAGAAAAGGCAAGGTTCTTGCGGCTTTGCTTGAAAAAAATGTGAATCTTACAAATCTTACAGATGAACAACTTTCTTCTATATATAATGCAATTCCTGATACACACGCAAGTCTGATTAATACAGAGAAAATTGCTACAGATTTTAAAGGAAACACTTTAAATGCAAGTTCTGCTTATGTGCTGAAACCAGGAAGTGTAAAGATTACAGCAAATGGCTGTTCCGGATGTACAATCCAGGTTTCTGACCCGAACTCAAAGGTTTCTAAAGCTGTTTCTGGCGATTCTGCTGAACTAACGATTTCTGATGTTGCGCCTGGAACTTGGAATGTTTACGCTGTAAAAGACGGTACGGTTGTAAAAAGTGGAAGTGTAACGGTTACATCTGGTGCAGCGGCGGAAGTTGTGCTGGGAGAAGAAACTCATGAAGGTTATAGAATTCATTTTTTAAATGCAGATTCATGGTCTGTTCATAAACTTTATGCATATTCTTCAGAATCAGACGAAACAAAGAAAGATACTTGGCCTGGAAGTGATATGAAAAAATCCGCCGATGGCTATTATATTGACTTGACTAAAGAGTGGGTTTTGCCAGGAGTTACACGTGTAATTTTTTATGGCGGTAATAATAATGACCGTTATCCTGCTGATCGAGAACCAGGTAAAATTATTCCTGAGAATACAACAGATGCATGGTTCGATTATTCTACAAAGAACTGGTCAACAACAAATCCAAATCAGCCAGTTCCTCCATCTGTAACAATTCCTTCAAAGGCATACTTGGGCGGAACTTTTACAATCTCTGTTCAAAGTGATTCTGCTTTAATTCAGAACTCAGTTTCAATCAATGGAACATCAAAAACACTTGCAATTGGCTCGAACTCATTCAATGTTTCGGACTTTACAACTTCTGTTGGAACAATATCAGTCTCTGGAACAATTTCAAATTCCGCAGGAAGCAAAAGTGTTTCAGGCTCGATTTCTATTGTTGAAAAACCGGTGAATAGAATTGTTTCGGATTGGAATGAACTTCGTATTTATCAAATCATGGTTTCATCTTTCCAAGATGGTGATTCAAGTGTTGGTTATGGAACTGGTTATGGTCCTGGTCCTCATAATGGAGATTTGCGTGGAGTTATAAATGCCTTGGATTACATAAAGTCTTTAGGAATGAATGCAATCTGGCTTACTCCGATTTTCACTTCTGATGGAAATAATCAGCTTGATTCAACAGGTTACTTCTGTAGCGACTATTTTAATGTCGATCCAAAATTTGGTGGAAACGCTGTTTTTGAAGAACTTGTGGCAGAAGCTCATGATAAAGGTATTAATGTAATTCTTGACGGTGTTTTTGGTCATCATCGTGATACGGGTGTAAGCAAGCCTTCGCCAAAAGGAAAATATCCGTCTGGTGGAACAGATCCTGTAAAATATCCTGACAGTTTGGATTATTACAAGGAAGTTGCCCAGTATTGGATTGAAAACTATAAGATTGATGGTTGGCGTTTTGACCAATGCTATCAGGTTGGACTTGGAAAAGATGGCAATGGAACATCGGCTAATACAGGTGGGCACAATTATTGGTATGAAATCCGAACAGCAATAAAAGAATCTGCGTCTAAAAACGGAACAAAAGGTCAGGACTGGGGAACATTGGGTTATACAGTTGGCGAACATTGGGATAGTGAGCAAAATATTCAGGCAGGAAGTGTAAATCCGGGAACAGCGGCAGGTTATGGACTTCAGTCTTGTTTTGATTTCCCTAGTCGTTACAAGATTGTGCAGATGTTTGCTACGGAAGAATCAAAAAATATAAGTGGAACTTCTCTGTCTAATCTTGATTATGTCTATTCGAACTATACAGCAAAAGGTTACACACATCCGGAAGGTTATTATCCAAACTTGTTTATTACAAACCACGATTTGGTTCGCTTTGGAAACCTTGTGAATTGGAAGTTCTCAGAAAATAGAAGTTCAGAAAATTATTGGAAGCGACACAAAATAGCTCTTGCAAGTGTTGCCGCATATTCTGGTCCGATTACAATTTATTACGGTGATGAATATGGAATGATGACTGACGGTTATACTAATGGTATGAATGGTTGGTATAATGATAATATTGCCCGTGATGCTGGTAAAATCAGTGGTTTTAGTACAAAAGAGCAGGATTTGCATGATTACGTGGCTACATTAATGCAGGTTCGTGAAGAAAATGAAATTATGTGGAAAGGTTCTTCTTCTACAGTAACAAAGCAGAGTGATTTCTATGTTGGGAAGAAAACTTTGGATGGAAAAACTGTTAATTTTGCCATAAATAATTCTAGCTCTTCAAAAACATTCTCTGCAACAGGAACAGATCTTGTTACAGGGGAAAATGTTTCTGGCTCAGTCACTGTTCCAGCACTTTCTGCAAGGTTCGTTCTTGTAAAATAACTCTAAGGGTTTTGCTCCGTGTGGGAAAAGCGGGGCAGAATCTTTGTTGCGTTTTAGCGAGAGAGTCTTGGAGGAAAAATGAAAAATGTTTTGTCGCGGTTTGCTGTCTTTGTTTCGTTCTTAGCTGTTTTTCTGTTTGCCGGATGTTCAAATGGTCTTGAAGTAAAAAATGATTCGGATTTTTCAGCAAAGTATGGAACTCTTGTAATAAATCAAAAATCGGAGCGTGCAGTTCAATCTGAGCAGATTGTAACTGCGGATGTATGTGTTGTTGGCTCTGATATGGAAACTGTTTTTGCGGATTCTGTTTCTGTGTCTGGTGGAAAAGGCAGTTATAGAATTGAAAATATTCCGGTTGGAAAAAATCGTGTTGTCATTGTTCAGGCTAAAAGCGGCACTTCTTCTGATTCGAAAATTGAAGGAATTTGTCTTTCTGCTGTTGTTGATATTGAATCTGGTGAAAATAATTTAAGTCTAATAAACTGGGATTCTTCTGTAAAAGGAAATCTTTATAAAGCGCTGATTGATGAAAAAATTCCAACAGCTACATTTACAGACGAGCAAGAAACTGCTGTTGAATCTGCTGTTCCTAAAGGAACTCATGCGTCCCTTATTGATTTTTCAAAAATCGCTTCTGATTACAAGGAAAATCCTGAGCGTGCGTTTAATTCTTCTGACTATATCTTAAAAGCTGGAACTGTTTCTGTTAATGCTCAGAATGCGGCAGGATATTCAATCTGGTTGAATGATCCTATTTCTTCTGCAGAGAAAATTAAAGTTTCTTCGGACGGAACTTATTCAGTAAATAATGTTGCTCCTGGTTCTTGGTCATTGTATATAGAAGATAACAGTGGAAAAATTTCAAAACGCTCTGTAACTGTAAAATCTGATAAAGTTTATAATGCCGGAAAAATTGGTGAGCAGCAGACTTTTACTGGCTACCGCGTGCATTTTTACGGTGCGCAGTGGAGCACTTACAAAATCTACTATTATAATAGCACAACGCAAACTGTTTCTACTTGGGATTCTATGCCATCAATGAGCGCAGAATCTGACGGCTATTACTACGATTTGAAAGAATCTTGGGTTACTGCCGGAACAACAATGGTAATTTTCTACGGCGGAAGCAACAGTAACCGTTACCCGGCAGACCAGCAGGATGGCGTTAAGATTCCTGCAGGTGTAAAAGAGGCTTGGTTCAACTTTGCGACAAAAACTTTTGAGACTTCAAATCCGTTCAGTACAGAACCAGTTGTTTCAATCAGTCCGAGCGGAAACGTTTCGTTTAGCGGAGCGAATCAATCTGTGACGGTTACTGCAAAAAACTGCACTTCCGCAAAATACACAACAGACGGAAGCGATCCGAAAACTTCTGCAACGGCTATTTCTTTTGATTCAAGCAAAAGTTTTACAGTTGGCGACGGAATCTCTGTTGGCGAAACTGTAACCGTAAAAGTTTGGGGAACGGACGGCACAACAGAAGTTTCTGCAAGTTCTGTTTTCACAAAGATTGATAAGCCTTCAACTCCAACCCGGCTTGGCGCATATTACACAAGCAGCGCAACATCGTTCAGCATTTGGTCACCGGATTCAAGCAATGTAAAGGTTACGGTAAAACCGGTTGGCGGAACAGAACAGACTTACACTTGTACAAAAGACTTTCAGGTTGATGGGGATTATCCGGATTCCGCGAATATTTACGGCATAACAGTTTCGGGCGATTTGCACCTTTCGGAATATCAGTTCAAAATCGACGGCGTGGCAGTGCGCGACCCTTATGGTAAGATGATTAAGTACGACGGAAATCAGCAGAAAACGAATGTTCTTTGCAACAATACAGCATTCTATACTGGTGGACCAACAGGTTCTTCTTGGGCAGGTCCTAGCGTGAATATTGTTGTTGATATGGACAAAACCGAACCCACTGGTGGCTGGGCAACTCGACCAGTTTTTGAAAAACGAACTGATGCAGTTGTTTACGAAGTTCATGTTGGCGATTTTACTTCTTCATCTACATGGAACGGAACTGAAAAGTATAGAGGAAAGTTCCCAGGAATGACAGAAACCGGAACTACATACACAAGTGGAAATACAACTGTAACAACTGGTCTTGACCATTTAAAGGAATTAGGAGTTACGCATGTTCAGATTATGCCGATGTACGATTTTGCAACAAAATATGTAGACAAAACTGGCGAAATCTATAACTGGGGTTATGACCCGGTAAACTATAATGTTCCAGAAGACAGATATTCAACTTGCCCGGGTGATTATGTTGAACGAATCCGCGAAGTAAAGGAAATGATTAACGAGTTCCACAAGAACGGAATTCGAGTTGTGATGGATGTTGTTTACAATCATACTTTTGCAAATGAAATGTTCGAAAATATTTCCTCAAAATATTACACTGCAACTGATTTGTCTGGATGCGGAAACTCAGTTGATGTTTCTAATTCAATGGTAAGCCGAATGGTTCGTGATTCTTTGGAATATTGGGCAGAAGAATACAATATTGACGGCTTTAGATTTGACCTTATGGCAATCTTTACAAAAGCGGCGTTAAAAGACTGGGGCGAGTATTTGAACAATACAAACGAAGAAACAAAAGACAGAAATCTTTTGATGCAGGGCGAGCCTTGGCAGTGTAATAATAATTCTTCTTCAAATTATGGTTATGCTTCTGCAATTTCGGAACTTTCTAATGCCCATATTGGATGTTTTGCTGGAAAATGGCGTGAAACTTTAAAAGGTTCAAGTGATGACGGAAAAACTTTGGGTTACATCTTTAGCGGAAAAACTGACAAAGACGGTGACTCTACTTATTGGAATACAACTGTGGGGTTACGTGGTTCAGGTACAGGCTTGGGAAGTGACAGTGAAGGTGTTTGGACACGATATTTTACTGCAAATCCAGAGCAGACTGTAAATTATCTTATGGCACACGATAATCTTTGTTTTTATGACAAAATCGTTGCCGCAGGAACTAGTTATACAAATTATGCGGACGCAATCGTTAAATTCGGACATGGAATCTTGCTTTCAGCTCAGGGAATTCCGTTCATTCACGCAGGCGACGAATTTCTTCGTACAAAGGCGGTAGGAACTTTTGCAAGCGAAGCCCACAACTCTTATATGTGGGGTCAGGAAATGAATCAGATTGACTGGAGTTACAAGGCAAAATACGTTGACTGTTTTAATTATCACAAAGATATGATTCAGTTCCGCAAGGACAACGATGCATTACGAAATAGAAATGGAGTCGGTTCAACAACGATAAGCGGAAATGTGATTTATTACACGATAACAAATTCTTCTTCTTCGCCAGCGAATGCGAACAAAACTTTAACAATTGTAATAAACCCTGGAAGTAATTTGACTTTAAGTGGAAAAGGTACAATGGTTATGAACAAAACTGGTGCTGTAAGTTCAAGTGATACAACGTGTGAAGGAACTGGCGTTACAATTTTTGCGCAATAAAATACTAAAAAAGTGATATTCCATCACATTCCGTGTGGGAAAAGCGGACTGTGGCGGTTTAATAAAAAAGTATGAAAATTTAAGGAAGGAAAAATGAAAAAGTTGGTGAAAATCATCGGTGGGCTTTTTTGCGCTCTGATGATGTTTGGCTGTTCCGATTTGGCGGAGCTGAATTCTGATTCAGGCGATGAATCGCTGGGAACTCTTTATTTTGATTCGAAATCGCGTTTTGTGGACGTTAGCAAGATTTCAAATGCAACTGTAAAAGTTTACAGTTATGGAAAGAAAACAGTTCAAAAAGATGGTGTAAGTGTAAACGGCGGAAAGGGAACTTTGTCTGTTGAAAATATTCCAGTTGGTAAAAACCGTGTAATCGAAATTTCTGGCTATAAGACAGCTGGTGTTCCTGTAAAAATTCTTTATGCGGTTACAGATATAAATCCTGGCGCAAATTCAATCGGTACAATAAAAGACGGTGTGGATTCAGCAAAGGGCAAGGCGTATCTTGCTTTGCTTAACGCAGGTGTTGATATTTCTTCTGTTGCACTCAGCGGTTTTGACGGTGTTTCCAGCGCATATCTTTTTGATGCGGACGGATTTGCTGCATCTTACAAAACTAATTCTTCCGTTTCTGCGGCAACGTATGCTCAGACAACAGGAACTGTAAAGTTTACCAACATAAAATCAGCTTCCGGTTATTCAGTCTGGATTGACGACCCTCTTTCTGGAAAACTTTCAATTGATTCTGACTCGACAACAAGCTCTTCTTTGAGCGGTGTTGCTCCTGGTTCATGGAAAGTGTATGTAAATGACGGAAGTGCAACAAAAGTTGTGGGAACTGTAACTGTTCCTAGTGGCGATTCTGCGGATTTTGATACTTTGATTGGAAATGCGCTGGCTGGAAAGACGGTTATTTTTGTAAAGTGTGCGGCAAATACAAATCTTTATGCTTGGACAGAAACTTCAAAAACTGAATTGTGTGGTGCGTGGTCTGGAACAACTTTGACAACAAAAGCTACTTCTGATTATATGAATGACCCTAGTGGCTGGTATATGGTTGATGTTACTGAAAAATATGGAAGCTCTACAGAAAAAATCAAAATTATTCTTATTCCTCAAGGTGGAAGTCAGAGTGGGGATTTGGAGTCAAATATTGCAGGGACTTTCTGGTATGACGGATCAAAATTCTATGATTCCGACCCTACAACCGTACCAACTTTAGACAGCAATGCTACATTAAAAGAAATCAAGGTGAATGGAACTTCTATCGGTCTGAAAACAGAATACGAAGTTCCTTTTGGAACTAAGGAAGTTACAGTTACGGCAGTGGCAAATTCTGCAAAAGCAACAGTTTCTGTAAGTCCAAGCGCTGATGACCTTGTTGTTGGAGAGCCAAAATCATTCTTGATTACAGTAACAGCACAAGACGGAACTGTAAAAACATATTCACTTTTTGTAATAAGAAAGGCAGAAGACCCGAATGATGTAACACTTTCTTCTATTAATGTAAACGGTTCTTCAATTGGTGCACTTTCTAGTTCTGGAACATCATTCAAAAAATCTCTAAGCGGTTCAGATGATTCTTGTTCTGTAAGTGTAACAGCAGAAGCAAGTTCAAGTTCCGCAGAAATAACAATAACCCCAAAAACTGCAACAATTACAGACGGAAAGTCGCAGGTATTCACAATTACAGTAAAAAATGGCTCAGCAAGCGCAACATACACATTGACAGTAGATTACACAAAAGTTGAGGCTTCTCAGTATTACTGGACGAATAAGAATGGTGCGGTCGGAGTTAATAAGACGATAAAAGCTTTGGCTGACTGGGATGAATCAATGAAAGTTGCTCAAGCTGCAGCCTGTGATACTCCGAGAGCATGGCTTGGAGGGCACGAATATCCAGATCCTGATTTATATGCTATTTTTGCCGCTTGGGATGATACAAACTTGTATTTGATGGTAGAGATTCCAAATGTTGATGGTGCAGATACGGTAGATAATGATCAATCTTATGCTGGCTCGCAGTTTCTTCCTATGGGCTGGGTGTTAAATACTGGTAAAGGTGTTGCTGGAGATGGAGCTTTGGTTGACGGAAACAGTGTCTGGCAAAAAGCATTGAAAATCATTAAGGCCCCAGGTTTATCATGCTAAGATAGATAAGTCCATCAGGGCACAATATCCTAATTAATTCGACAGGGGGACCTTAATGAGATTCTATAAGAACCAGCATCAATTTTACATT
>Ga0256404_1002582_pt1 | contig 39629 bp, 35 predicted proteins | sample RumenRJG_01DNA_FD_185990 | JGI IMG/M metagenome (GOLD analysis project Ga0256404, IMG submission 185990) | Bovine rumen microbial communities from Lethbridge, Alberta, Canada - RJG_01 | ecosystem: Host-associated > Mammals > Digestive system > Stomach > Rumen | place: Canada: Alberta | collected...
ATATGGTATACCTGGTCTGCTCCAGAATCCATGTGCCACTTCCTAACCGAAAACCTGTACCGGCGAAAATGGCTTAATTACTGAGAAAAATGGCATTTCTCACCCACAGGGATGCCCGAAGAATCCAATATGTTTCATTTTCTTATCTCCCCCTACTCGTTTACAGATACCAGGCATCCGGTTCATGCGCAATCCGCTGGTCTTCCGGAGGCAGTGTCATATAGCTGCCATAGCGGTGGCGCAGAATCTTATCATAATCCTTGAAAAGCGGAAAAGTATATCCTTCAAAAGTGCAGTCTATATATTCGTCAAACCATTTTGAAGGATACGTATCCCTTTTTGTCGTCGCCCAGCAAATCGTCCCGCTGTAAGGTTTATAAGACGTATGAGCGTATTCATTCAGTTTTTGCAGAAGTTTTCTGCGATTTCCACGAAGCAAAGTCTGATATACGTGAATATAGATTTCTTCACAAACGAGCGAAGGTCATTGACATCGCAGCGGACAAAATAGCGAAAATAGTCCTCTGTATATTTCTCGTGAACAGCACACACGCGTCTGGCTTCTTCTTTCGTATCGGCACAATAATCAATCGGAAAGACATCAATCCAGACTCCACCCGTATATTCCGGACGAATGATCTTCTCCTGTGCTGCCGTCTTCGTGTCAGTGATTTTGAGAAATGGATAGAAATAGCCTTCAGAACCTGGAAAACAGAACCGGTACCGGCCTGCTCTGTAACCCTGTTTTGCCGCACAATGTCTTGATTTTTCAAATTCCGCTCTCCTCATGAAAATGTCGATGTCATCATCCCACGGAATAAAGCCCTGATGCCGAACTGCACCGATCATCGTGCCGCTGGCCAGTGAATAGCGGATTCCGTTTTTTCTGCAGAATTCATCAAAAAAAAGAAGGATCTGCAGTTCGCACATCTGCAGCTCGCGCAGATTCATTTTTTTCATATTCGTTCTCCAATGTTAATATATCGTTAATATCATATTAACATAGAAAACGAATTTCGATAAGGGATTTTGTTCTTTTTTAAATTATTTTTTGTTCTTGTAAAATAGTGATGGACTTTTCTGCGCTTCCCGCGAAAAAAAGCGGGCACCTTGCGGTACCCGCTTCTCTTCGTCATTAAACGGTCTGATGATTATGCGAAACGCTTGGACATCTCTTCGATGAAGATCGGAAGAACGTCCTTTACGTTGCCAACGATACCAACATCAGCGATATCGAAGATCGGAGCATCCTCATCCTTGTTAACTGCAACGATATACTTGGATCCTACCATACCAGTTACATGCTGAGTAGAACCGGAGATACCGAATGCAATGTAAAGCTTCGGAGCAACAATCTTACCGGACTGACCTACCTGATGAGCACGGCTGATCCAGCCAGCTTCCATAGCAGGTCTTGAGCATCCTACAACACCGCCCATGATATCAGCGAGTTTCTGAAGATCCTCAAATGCCTCTGCAGATCCCATACCACGTCCGCCTGCAATGATGACATCAGCATCCTCGAGGTTAACGCTCTCTGTGATCTCTTCTACAGCTTCCTTAACCTGTGCTCTGATCAGAGAAGCATCAACAGTGATATCCTTCTTAGCGATATCAGCAGCCTTGCCCTCGTCAGCAGCATCAGCCTTGGAGAATGTACCGCCACGAACAGAAGCAACAACCGGATTGCCTTCGATTGTCATATCTGTAAGAACGTTTCCTGAATATGCAGGAACTGTGAAGATGAGCTGATCGCCGTCACGCTTAAGACCAACAACATCGTTAGCGCAGCCTGTAGCAAGCTTAGCAGCAACTCTCGGAACAAGCTCCTTGCCCCACTGAGTAGCACCAAGGATAACAGCTTCCGGAGCGTTCTCCTTAGCTACCTGAGCGATTGCTTCTGCATATGCATCTGAATTGTATTTCTCAAACTGTTCGCCATCAACAACGATTGCGCTGTCTGCACCCCATGCAACAGCTTCCTTGGCAGCAGCTTCAGCATCTTTACCGATTACAAGAGCTGTTACCTTGTCAGTAACAGCCTTTAAACCATTAACTAACTCGAGGTCAACACTAACTGGTTTACCCTCTGCAACTTCTACATATACGATAAACATAGTATAAACCTCCTAATCAGATAGCCTTTGCATCTGCCATCATGCCGATAGCTTTCATTGTGATTTCGTTGATATCGTCGCCTGTTAACTTAACGCCTGCCTGTCTCTTCGGCGGAGCATACTGCTTAACAACCTTGGTTGCCGGAGCTGTCTTAGCTGCATCAAGATCAAGACCCTCAACACGTGCGATTGTCATCTTACGTGCTGCTCTCTTTGTCTTCATGGTTGGATATCTAGGATCATAATCCGGTTTTGTAACAGTCAGTACTACAGGTGTAGCAGCTTCTACTACATTGTATCCGGACTCTGTCTCCTGCTTGATTGTAACGCCGTTATCTGCAGGATCTACAGCGATAACGCTTGTTACGCAGCCAAGTCCAAGATCTTCTGCCATCTGAGGGCCTGTAAGACCGCCAGCATAGTCTGTAGCTTCCAGACCTGTGAAGATCATATCAAATTTAGCGCCGTTAGCTTCCTCAATCTTCGGGATAGCCTGGCTGAGGATATAAGCCTTAGCAGTTGAATCAGCATCCTTGAAGCTGTCATCTTTGATGAGATATGCCTTATCAGCACCAACAGACAGGCAGTTTCTGAGGCCTGTATCTACCTCGTCGCCGCCGATGGATGCAACAGTTACTGTACCGCCGTTTGCTTCTTTGAAACGAGCTGCCATTTCAAGGGCATAGGTATCAAAGGCGTTAACGACTGGGGTAATCTCTGCAAGATCAGGTGCGCCTGTAGAAGGATTTACGGTTACTTCTACAGAATCATCAGGAACCTGTTTAATGAGAACCAAAATTTCCATATCTGTTCACTCCTTGTTTTTTTATAGAAGAAGTGCACAGCAGTAAAACTGCTACACACTCTTCCTAGTTAAGACAGACATCCGTCTGTCAGGTTAACGAATTACAGCTTGTAGCAAACCTTGCCTGGGTTGAGGATCATCTTAGGATCGAATACTCTCTTGATACCTACCATGAGATCCATCTGCTTCTGGCCAACGGATTCTGCAAGATATTTAAGCTTGCCGGCACCGATTGCATGCTCACCGGATACAAGACCGCCAACTTCTGTAGCCTTCGGATAAATCTTGGAGAAGAACTCATCAGCCTTCTTCTCGAATTCCTCTACGGAAATCTTGTCATCACCGATTGTGTAGATATGAAGGTTGCCATCGCCTGCATGACCGAAGCTCTCGATTCTGAGGCCTAACTCTTCGCCGACTTCATATACATACTTAACATATGGAGCGATCTGGTTAAGCGGAACAACAACGTCGCACTCATCGAGGAGTTCGAGGCCGTCTTTCCAGTTGGTCTCTGCCTTGATAGCCTCAAGGAAGGAGCTTCTTGCAGCCCATGCATCCTTGATCTTGGTCGGTGTATCAGCAACAAGTACATCGATAGCGCCGTTATCAAATACGATATCGGATGCCTGCTCGATAACATCATCAAGCTCTTCCTTGCTGTTGCCATCGAAGGTAACAAGCAGATATGCACCTGCTTCTACGCCGTCGATAACCTGCGGATATACGCTTCTGCCGATATATCTCTCGGAAGCCTGAACGATAGCTTTCTCCATGAACTCAAGAGCCTGAGGATCAAGATGATTGAATTTGAACTTCGGAACTGTAGCGATGCAGTCATCAAGAGTCTCAAACGGGATAACCAGGCTGATAACTTCCTTAGGAGCCGGGATTACTTTAAGAGTAAGATCTGTGATGATACCAAGAGTACCTTCTGCACCGATCATGAGGTTAAGTAATGAATAACCTGAAGAAGTCTTGGAAACGGTGCTGCCGAACTTAACAACTTCGCCTGTAGGCAGAACAACTGTCATAGCACGTACATAATCTCTTGTAGCGCCATACTTAACAGCTCTCATACCGCCGGCATTGGTGGAAACGTTGCCGCCGAGGGTAGCGAACTTTTCACCTGGATCCGGTGGATACATAAGGCCCTGCTTTACGCAGTCTTCAGCGAGATCGTTAAGAAGTACGCCTGGCTGAACCTGTACTACGAAGTTATCAAGATCGTATCCTTCGATCTTGTTCATCTTTGTCATATCCATAACAATGCCGCCATAGATAGGTACGCAGGCACCTACAAGGCCTGTGCCGGCACCACGAGGTGTAACAACGATGTTGTTGTCATAAGCAATCTTCATAACAGCTGCAACCTCTTCTGTAGAGATCGGGCTTACGACTGCATCTGGCATTCTCTTGCCGTAGATAGACATCTCATCATGGGAGAAGTCTTCGTTGATGTCTTCGCCAGTGTAAACTCTGTTAGGAGCTACAACACCTTTGATCTGGTCAATGATTTCCGGAGTAATTGTGTTATAACCACTCATATCATTTGTCCTCCTATTCTTATTGAACATATTGTTCCTACTACTTTTATTAATTATAGATTATTCTGTATGTTTTGTCCACTGAAAATTGAAATCCCTTGCTCTGAATCACAAACATTTATGTTAAACCAATATCAAACATGTAAATATGCACATCTTTATTAATATTTTTCCGCCGCATTAATGCAAAAGTGCCATGCACCTCTTATTCAGAGATACATGGCACAAACTGCAATGCAATCAAGTCTTTATTATTCTGCTGCCGGTGCTTCCGGAGCCTTCGGCGCCTGCGCCTCAGCCTTGACAGCTGTCTTCGTAATTGCATTTCTAGGGCAGACAGCTGCGCACTCGCCGCAGTCAACGCACTTATCGTAATCGATAACAGCGTTGAAATTCACAACATGGATAGCGTCATGCTGGCATGTCTTCTGGCACTTCATACAGCCGATGCAGCTGACCTTGCAGACCTTGACCGCATCCGGTCCCTTATCCGTATTGGAGCAGAGGACATGTGTCTTCTGGCCGTAAGGAATCAGAGAAATGATGTGCTTCGGGCAGGTCTTTACGCAGATACCGCATCCTACGCAGCGGTCCTGATCGATCATGGCCATTCCGTCATGAACGATGATCGCTTTCTCAGGGCATGCAGCTGCGCAGTCGCCCTTGCCGAGACATCCGTATGCACAGGTGCTGTCACCGGCAAACATAAGGCTTGCTGCCTGACATGTGTTAACGCCAACATAATTCATCTTCGTACCTGCGTTCTCGCATGTACCGAAGCAGTTAACCAGTGCAACCTTCTTGACCATCTCACCGGCTGTCTTGCCGAGGATCTCAGCACACTGCTGTGCTACTTCCTGTCCGCCAGGAGAGCAAAGGCCCGGCTCAGCTGTTCCTGCAGCCAGTGCAGCTGCATAGCCGTCGCAGCCGGAGAAACCGCAGGCACCGCAGTTAGCGCCCGGAAGGACTGCTCTGATCTTAACCTGTGTCTCATCAACAGGCACTGCAAATACAACCGATGCAACAGAGAGAAGAATACCGCATATAAGAGCAATAACCGCTACTAATATAATTCCTGACATATTCTACCTCCCGATCAGGTTCCGAAAATACCGTCTACAAGGCCGCCAAATCCGAGGAATGAGCAGGCAACGATAGCTGCAGATACCAGAACGATCGGAAGTCCCTGAAGAGATTTCGGGATGTTTGAAGTTTCAAGTCTCTCACGAACACCTGCGAAAAGTACCATGGCTACAAGATAGCCGACACCGGAACCGATGGCGCTGACAATAGACTCAAGGAATGTATATCCTTCATCGATATTCAGTGTGGTGATACCGAGTACTGCGCAGTTGGTTGTGATCAGAGGAAGATAAATACCAAGTGCCTGATAGAGAGGCGGCATATTCTTCTTCATGAAAGCTTCGATGAACTGAACCAGTGCTGCAATGATAAGGATGAATACCAGAGTCTGCAGATAATCGATTCCGAGCGGAGTCAGAATCAGATGCTGAATCGGCCATGTTACGATCGAAGCAATGGTCATAACTACGATAACTGCAAGGCTCATGCTGACTGCAGTATCCAGCTTCTTGGAAACGCCGAGGAACGGGCAGATACCAAGGAAACGGCTTAATACGTAGTTATTGGTAAGAATCGAAGCAAGGAAAATTGAACATAATGTAGCACCTAAACTCATTATTCAAGTCCTCCTTCCGATGTACGGCATGCATCTGCCTGCGGGCAGTTCATGCACTCAAGTGTTGTAGGCTCTTTGCCCTTGCCGTCGGCCATTCTGTTGAACCATGCAATCAGCATGCCGAATACGAAGAAGCCTCCTGGCGGGAGAATCAGAAGAATCATCGGCTGGATAACGCTTCCGTCATTGACAACAATGCCGAAGATGGAACCGTTGCCGATCAGCTCTCTGATGGAACCCATAAGTACAAGTGCAATTGTAAAGCCGATACCCATGCCGAGACCGTCGACTGCAGATGCAACGACGCCGTTCTTGCTGGCGAATGCCTCTGCACGGCCAAGGATGATACAGTTAACAACGATCAGCGGAAGGTAGATACCAAGCGCTGTATCGAGAGCCGGCATATAAGCCTTGACAAGCATCTCGATAATAGTTACGAATCCGGCAATGACCGTAATGAAGCAAGGGATACGGACACTGTCAGGAATAATCTTACGAAGCAGGGAAATAACGACATTGGAACCGATCAGAACCAGCGTTGCCGCTGCGCCCATGCCAAGGCCGTTCATAGCCTGCGTTGTTACAGCAAGTGTAGGGCAGGTACCCAGAACAAGACGGAGTACCGGGTTGTCCTTTACAAAACCGGCTGTAAAAATGGAGCCTAAACTTTGTTTTTTAGCCATTCTTATACACCTCCGTTACTGTGTTACAGCTCTGTACTGAGCGACGCAGTCTGTAACATCGGCACATACCGCACGGGATGTGATGGTTGCACCGGATACAGCCTGAATTGTACCGCCGTCCTTGGTTACAGTATAAGTATCACCGTCAATGATCGCACCGTTGAACTGTGCTCTCTGGCTTACGCCATAATCATCTGTTCCAGCCCACTTAGCACCAAGACCTGCTGTCTCGGACTGCTCGGTAAGCTTGACACCGGTGATCTCACCGTTGCTGTCAATACCGACCATGCAGACAACCTGTCCGCCGTATCCTTTGTTGGATGCGCTGAATACATAGCCTGCATCATTGGTAGCTTTGTAATATGTATAATCCGTTCCGTCCACAGTAACTGTCTCTTCGTCGAAACCGTCTGCCTCAGGAAGGACTTCCTGTCTGGAAGCAATATCCGATTGCTCTTTCTGCTCGGCAATCGCATCCTCTGTCTGATTATTGGTCAGGACGAGAAGAATGGTTGTGCCTGTCGCGATCAGGAACAATCTGAGTGTAGGTCCACCTATTGTCTTTGCATTCATTTCTTCTTTGCCTCCTTTACAACACCAAACGGAAGCGGAATAGTCTTGCGCTCGATCAGCGGAACGATGATGTTCATGAGTACGATCGAGTAGGAAACACCTTCCGGAAGAGATGCAAATCTACGGATCAGGATGGTCATGATACCCATGCAGAGTGCATAGATAACTTTGCCCTTATTGGTCAGCGGGCTTGTTACATAATCAGTAGCCATGAAGAAAGCACCGAGGAAAAGACCGCCGGAGAGGATCTGCATAACCGGATCAAGGCCGAGTGCTGCAGCGAGTACGAATACAACGCCGATGTAGACACAAGGGATGATCGGGGAGATCACATGCTTTACAATAAGGTAAATACCACCGATCAGCAGTGCAAGTGCACTTGTCTCGCCAAGGCAGCCGCCCGTGTTGCCGAGGAACATGTCAAGGTAAGACGGGAATGCCTGTCCTGCTTTGGAAAGTGCAAGCGGGGTAGCCGCTGTTACCGCATCGCTTGTATCGAAATTGGTTACCGGCCATGTCGTCATCAGTACCGGGAAAGAGTTCATCAGTACGATACGGGCAAGAAGTGCCGGGTTAACAAAGTTCTGTCCGATGCCGCCGAACATCTGCTTTGCGATGATGATTGCAACACCGCCGCCGATAATCGGAACATAGAGCGGAACGCCTGAAGGAAGGTTGAAAGCAAGCAGAAGACCTGTTACGACAGCACTGAGGTCGCCGATGGTCTGCTCACGCTTCATGATCTTTCTGCACAGATACTCACACACAACACAAGTTGCTACGGAGACAACTTCGATCAGAAGTGCTCTGGCGCCGAAAAAGATGATGGATGCTACCAGCGCAGGCATAAGTGCGATAATAACATCACGCATGATATTTTTCGTCTTTACAGGACTTGAAATATGTGGAGATGAAGAAACAAGTAACTTATTTTCCATTATTCACACCTACTTTCCTGCATTTCTGACAAGTGTCTTGCCGATTCTGAATGCCTGAACCAGCTTTCTGTTGGCAGGACATACATATGCGCAGCAGCCGCACTCCATGCATGTCATGACATTAAGCTTCTTCAGAGCATCAACATCCTTATAGTTCACCGCATCTTCCATCTTCGTAGGCATCAGACGCATCGGGCATGCATTGACGCAGCGTCCGCAGCGGATGCAGGAAGTCGGCTCATAGATCTTCGCTTCTTCTTCGTCGAAAGCAAGGAAAGCGTTGTTCTGCTTGAGAACAGGGAAGTCATCGGTCATCAGCGCCATACCCATCATAGGACCGCCGCTGATCAGCTTCGTCGGCTGCTTCTTGTAGCCGCCGCAGAAATCCATGATATCCTTGATCTTCGTACCGATCAGAACACGTACGTTCTTAGGATTGGTTACGCAGTTGCCGTCAACTGTCACACGCTTGGTGGTAAGCGGAATACCTGTCTTGAGATAGCCGCCGAGGAAGCCGATTGAAGCAACGTTCATTACAACAACGCCTACATCTGCCGGCAGTTTTCCAGGCGGTACTTCACGTCCTGTGCAGGTATCGATGAGAACTTTCTCAGCACCCTGTGGATAACGTGCCGGAAGCTCCTCAACGCGGATATAATCGTAATCTTTGATCTTCTCTTTCATGAGGGCGATAGCCTTCGGCTTATTGTCCTCGATTCCGATAATAACCTGCTTGGCATCAAGACATTCCTTTACCTTCGTGATACCATAGATTACGTTCTCGTAATTCTCAAGAATCTCGTGCTCATCGGCTGTGATGTAAGGCTCGCACTCTGCCGCATTGATAATCAGAGTATCGACCTTCTCCAGTACATCCGGTGCCGGGTTCAGCTTGATGTGCGTTGGGAAACCTGCGCCGCCGAGACCTACCAGGCCGGACTGCTTCACCGCTTCGATGAAATCTTCTCTCGAATTGATAACCGGCGGTTTGATGTTCGGATCAAGCGTCTGCTGTCCATCTGTCTCGATGACAACCGCTTTCGCTTTGGATCCGTTTGGCATTAAAACCGTATCGATTTTTTTGACTGTTCCTGACACGCTGGAATGGATAATCGTTGACAGAAAGCCCGTGTTGGTTCCGATTACCGTACCGACATCGACGTGATCCTTGACCTTGACGGTCGGGGTACACGGCGCACCGATATGCATGGACATGACAATCTCAACAGTAGCCGGAACCGGCATTACCTCTGTCGGAGTGTCACTCGTATGCTTTCTGTGTGGTACAGCTGCTCCGGGATATTTCACGAATCCCATGCGTGCAAGAAGACCTGATTGCTTTGCCATGTGAATCCTCCTCTTGTTTTTTTCGGACATTACAGTGTCCGGTTAATGTTAATATGACAGGGCGGTCACCACACACCGCCTAGTTATATTCACACAATTTATAGCCCTGATCCTCGCCGGAAAAGTCCATTGAGCCCAGGACATCATTGCTATTATACCAAACATTTTTGTCAGTATCAATAAAAATTGCCCCCACTTTGTATTTATTCGCAAGCGCCATGCCCTTATCCAGACCGAGTACCATGCACGCTGTTGACAGGGCATCGGCCAGTGCACCGTCATCGCATATAATCGTCGTCTGCATCAGACCGCTGTCTGCAGGATAGCCGGTTTCGGGGTCTATGATGTGGTGATAGCGCTTCCCGTCCTGCTCAAAATAATGTTCATAATCGCCGGACGAGGAAATGCTGCAGTCGGTCACCGAAAGCATGGCAATCGTATCATCTTCCTCGCCGCGCGGGTCGCGCAGGCCGATGTTGAAATAAGTGCCGTCCTGCTTCGTGCCGTACACCGCTATGGAACTGCCGGCTGAGATCAGCGCGCCGGACAGGTCCGACTGCCGGATGCTGTCCATGGCTTTCTGAATCGCGTAGCCCTTGCCGATCGCACCCAGCTCAACCTGCACATCCGGGTCCTGCGCCGACATCGTGCCCGCATCCGGATCGATCTGCAGCTTATCCATGCCGACATGGGCCAGTGCGCTGTCGATGTCCGCCTGGTCCGGCACGGTCAGCGAATTGATATCGAAATCCGCATCGCCGATCTTGTCAAAGCCCCAGACCTTTGTGAGCGGCAGGACCGTGATATCGAAGGCGCCTTCGCTGTCCTCGTTGACCTGCTGCGCCATTTCGATCAGATCGGAGATCTGCGAAATGTCCGCGGTATGGCTGCTGTTGAAATCGCTGATCACAGAGCCGTCCTCGCGCCAGGAGATCAGATCGTTTTCATCGTATAATACAGATTCCGTGCTTTTCAGCATGCTGTCGGCATCATCGCCGAGCAGGCGGATGCTGAAAACCGTTCCCATGGTAAATATGGTGCTCTCCGCCTCGTCGGCCGCCGCGGAATAATCTTTTCCCGATGAGCAGGCCGCCAGAGGCAGAACCATACAGGCGGTCAGAACCGCCGCTGTCAGTTTTCTCACTGTTTCCTCCATATAAAAAGAATGCCAATGATTGATGTCATTGACATTCTGCTGTATATTCTCTTTTCCGGATCAATCCATGTTCTTCATGAGATTGACCATCTCAATAGCGGATACCGCAACGTCTGCGCCCTTGTTGCCCGCCTTGGTGCCGGCTCTCTCGACAGCCTGCTGGATATTGTCTGTGGTGAGCACGCCGAACATAACCGGTACGCCGGTCTGCAGGGAAACGGTTGCAACGCCCTTGGAAACTTCATTGCAGACATAGTCGTAATGGGAGGTCGCACCGCGGATAACCGCGCCGAGTGCAAGAACGGCATCATACTTGCCGCTGCGTGCCATCTTCTGTGCCACTACCGGAATCTCAAATGCGCCCGGAACCCATGCGACGTCGATGTCGCTGTCGGATACGCCGTGGCGGACAAGTGCATCCTGTGCGCCGCTCAGCAGCTTGGAGGTGATAAACTCATTAAAACGAGCTACCACAATGCCGACCTTCATACCGTTGCCAATCAGTTTGCCTTCGATTACATTCATGATTTTATCTCCTTTTCTACTTTATATCAGATGGTTCTGGTTATTATTTTTTATTTTTGTTTTTCTTTTTCTTCTTGTCAGATTTCTTATCAGACTTCTTAGCGTCTGCTTTCTTACTTTTCTTCGCTTCTGCTATCAGCTTCTCTTCGCGCGCTTCTTCCTGTTTTTCTTCCAATTTAAAATGTTCGCGGGCTACCTTCTTCTTCTCTTCTACCGCCTTCTCGATCTCTTCCTTCTTCTCCTCAGGAATCTGGTAGTTGAGCATGTGGCCCATCTTGTCCTGCTTGGTGAGCAGATAATAAGCGTCGGTCTTGCGCAGCTTCATCTGGATCGGCACGCGCTCGATGATCTTGAGGTCAAAGTCCTCAATGCCCTCGATCTTCTTCGGGTTGTTCGTCATCAGACGCAGCTCATGTACGCCGAGATCCTGGAGGATCTGGGAACCGATCGTGTAATCACGCATATCCGGCGGGAAGCCGAGCATGACGTTCGCTTCAATGGTATCATAGCCCTGATCCTGCAGGTTGTAGGCACGGATCTTGTTGATCAGGCCGATGCCGCGGCCCTCCTGGCGCAGATAAAGCAGAACGCCTCTGCCTTCCTTCGCAATCATCTTCAGCGCCATGTCGAGCTGTTCGCCGCAGTCGCAGCGGGCGGAGCCAAACACATCGCCGGTCAGGCATTCGGAATGCACACGGCCGAGCACAGCCTTGCCGTCGCCGATCTCGCCCATGACAAGGGCAACATGGTGTTCCATTGTCAGCTTGTTGACATAGCCGTAGATCATGAAATCGCCGTATTTGGTCGGCAGCTTGGCCTTGGATACGCACTCAACCAGCTTCTCATGCTGTTTGCGGTAGCGGCGGAGCATGCCGGTCGTGGAAATTTTGAGACCGTGCTTCTTCGCAAATTTCATCAGATCATTGCGCCGCATCATATGGCCGTCATCTGCCATGATCTCGCAGCACAGGCCGGCTTTTTTCAGGCCGGCGATCGTCATCAGATCCACCGTTGCCTCCGTGTGGCCGCCGCGCTCGAAGATACCGCCTTCGCGCGCAATCAGCGGAAACATATGGCCAGGGCGGCGGAAATCGGATGGCTTCGCATCCTCTGCCACTGCCTTGATCGCTGTCACAGAACGCTCATAGGCGGAAATGCCGGTTGCCGTATCCTTGTAGTCAATCGATTCCGTAAAAGCGGTCTTGTGGTTGTCCGTGTTCTCCGGCACCATCATGTCGATGCCGAGTCTGTACATATACTCCCTGTGCATAGGCATGCAGATCAGGCCTTTCGCATAGGTAGCCATGAAATTGATATTCTCCGGCGTCGCAAATTCTGCGGCGCAGATCACATCGCCTTCATTTTCTCTGTCTTCATCATCCTGCATAACGACGCATTTTCCTGCGCGGAGATCTTCGCAGATCTCCTCAATCGTATTAAAATCGCCCATCATGTCCTCCTGCGTAAATATTTGCTTTCCGAATCCGTCCGGCTGCCTGCAGCCGGCAGATTCGTGATCTTTCAAATGATTTTATAAAAAATGCGGTGTTCAGAAAAATCCGTTTTCGGCAAGGAATTCTTCCGTCAGCCCGCCTGCTGCTGCGGTGCCCGCTTTGCCGTCCGGCTGCGCCGGATGGGTGAGGAGCTTCTCCACATATTTGCCGATCAGGTCGCACTCCAGATTGACCGTATCGCCGGGCTTCTTCTTCAGAAGAATCGTCTCCTCGCCGGTATGCGGTATGATCGATACCTTGAAGCAGCGATCATCCACATAGGCCAGTGTCAGGCTGACACCGTCGATGGCAATCGAGCCCTTCTCGATCATATAGCGGAGCAGGCTGTACCCGGTGCTGACCGTCAGCCAGACCGCATTGTCTTCAGTCTTCATATCGGTTATCGTACCAGTGCCGTCGATATGGCCGCTTACGATATGGCCGCCGAGCCGGGAACTCAGCGTCAATGCGCGTTCCAGATTGACAGGGCTGCCATTCTTCAGGGAAGCAAAATTCGTCCGGCGCACCGTCTCCGGCATGACATCCGCGTCAAAAGAATCGCCGTGAATGCCGGTTACCGTAAGGCAGATACCGTTCGTGCAGATACTGTCACCGATCTGCGTGCCTTCGAGAATCTTCTTCGCACTGACGGTCAGCCGGTAGGATTCTCCGCCCGGCACCAGCTGCTTTACCGTGCCGATCTCTTCGATAATACCTGTAAACATTTATGCCTCCCTGTCCGTATAAGCGGTGATGCACAGGTCGGTGCCGACTCTGCACACGCTCATATCGTGCAGATGCACGGCCTCACCAAGCGCGGCGGCGCCCAGTCCGCCCACGCAGGTCTTCGCATCGGTGCCGCCGATAATCATCGGCGCCGCGTAGATCTGCACCTTGTTCACAATGCCGCTGCGGAAAGCCACATCGGCGATCGTGCCGCCGCCTTCCAGCAGAATGCTGTCGATTCCCTGCTGTCCGAGCTGCGTGCACAGCTGCTGAAGATCCACATGGCCGTCCTTCTCATCCAGCTGCATGACCTGCACGCCGGCTGCCTCCAGCGCTTTCACCTTCTCCGGATCGGCGCCCTTCAGGCAGGCAGCGATCGTCGGCACTTCCCGGGCCGTCTGCACCATTGTCAGATCCAGCGGGATCCGCAGCTGCGAATCGACCACAATGCGGATCGGATTCGCGCCGCCCGGCAGGCGGCATGTCAGACGCGGATTATCCTGAATCGCTGTATTCGATCCGACCATAATCGCCATATACTGATTCCTGAGCTGCTGTACCTGCGCACGTGACTCCTCGCAGGAAATCCACTGCGAATCGCCTGTCCGCGTCGCAATCTTGCCGTCCAGCGAGACGGCCGATTTGAAAAGTACGTACGGCTGCTTATGCACGATATAGTGCATGAAAATCTCATTGAGCTTTATGCTCTCCTGTGCCAGAACACCGGTCTTCACCTCGATGCCGGCTGCCTTGATCTTATTGATGCCGCGGCCCGCCACCAGCGGGTTCGGGTCCAGCGCGCCGACGACAACCCGGCCTACCTTCTTAGAAACGATCAGGTCGGCACACGGCGGCGTCTTCCCGTAATGAGAACACGGCTCCAGCGTGACATAAATCGTCGCCCCTGTCACATCCGCATCGCCCGCATCGCGGAACGCTTCCACCTCGGCATGTCCCTGGCCGCATTTATGATGATAGCCCCGTGCGATCACCTTGCCGTCCTTCACAATCACGGCACCGACCATCGGGTTCGGATTGGTATGGCCGCAGCCCTTCCTGGCCAGCTCCAGCGCCATCTTCATATAGCGGATATCTACCTGATCCTGTGCGCTGAGATTCTTATCATCGGGATTCATCCTGTCACTTCCTTCTTGCAGATTTCTGTATCTTCACGGCCGCCGCCCGCAGCCATAAAAAAACCCCTGAAGTATCTTCAGGGGCGGGCATACAAAATAAATCCTTACAATTACATTGCATAATCTGAAGGATACGGGCGGTTAAAAAAGCTCTGAACGCAGACGCATTCAGAGCTCCGGTAAACAACATACAAGCAATCAAAATCGCAAAATATGAAATCTATCTTCTTTCATCCAGACTGTACTGTCGGCTCCGGAATCTGACCGGATCTGCTTGCGCTCGCGGGCTTTACCGCCGGTAGGGACTTTCACCCTGCCCTGAAGATCAATTCGACTTTTCTATAATAAACCAATGACTGTACTCTGTCAATATTTAACAGAAAAATCATCAGAAATCGATTTTTTCTGTTAAAAACGGCACAAGTTCCTCGATCTTGATCCGCTGCTGCTCCATCGTATCACGATCGCGGACGGTTACGCAGCCGTCTTCCTGCGAGTCGAAATCGTAGGTGACGCAGAACGGCGTACCGATCTCATCCTGTCTTCTGTAGCGCTTGCCGATATTGCCGCGGTCGTCATACTCGCAGTTCCAGTATTTGCTGAGCTGCTCGTAGATCTTCGTCGCCGGCTCAGCCAGCTTCTTGGAAAGCGGCAGCACACCGACCTTGACCGGTGCGATCGCCGGGTGGAAATGCAGTACGGTGCGGACATCCGGCTTCTCCTCTGTGCCGATGTTCTCCTCATCATAAGCGCTGCAGAGGAACGCCAGAACAACACGGTCTGCGCCCAGTGAAGGCTCGATGACGTACGGAATGTATTTCTCCTTCTTGGTCTCGTCAAAAAAAGTAAGATCCTGACCGGAAACCTCCATATGTCTGGAAAGATCATAGTCGGTTCTGTCGGCGATGCCCCAGAGCTCGCCCCAGCCGAACGGGAAGAGGAACTCGATATCGGTTGTCGCTTTGGAATAGAAGGAAAGCTCTTCCTTGGCATGGTCTCTGAGACGCATCTCGTCTTCCTTGATGCCGAGGCTCTTCAGCCAGTTCTCGCAGAAGCTTCTCCAGTAGTGGAACCAGTCAAGATCTGTGCCCGGCTCGCAGAAGAACTCAAGCTCCATCTGCTCGAACTCTCTTGTACGGAATGTGAAGTTGCCCGGCGTGATCTCATTTCTGAAAGATTTACCGATCTGGCCGATGCCAAACGGGATCTTCTTGCGGGATGTTCTCTGTACGTTCTTGAAGTTGACGAAAATGCCCTGTGCTGTCTCCGGACGGAGATAAACCACGTTCTTGGCATCCTCGGTGACACCCTGGAAGGTCTTGAACATCAGATTGAACTGACGGATATCTGTAAAATTATGCTTGCCGCAGGAAGGACATGGAATATTGTGCTCATTGATGAAATCCACCATCTTCTCGTTGGACCAGCCATCGCAGGAACCGCCGAATTCGACGCCGTTCTCATTGCACCAGTCCTCGATCAGCTTGTCTGCTCTGAAACGCTCGTGGCATTCCTTGCAGTCCATGAGCGGATCGGAAAAGCCGCCGAGATGGCCGGAAGCGACCCATGTCTGCGGGTTCATGAGAATAGCACAGTCAACGCCGACATTGTATGGGCTCTCCTGTACGAATTTCTTCCACCATGCCTTTTTGACGTTGTTCTTAAGTTCAACACCGATGTTGCCGTAGTCCCAGGTATTCGCCAGGCCGCCGTAGATCTCGGAGCCGGAGTAGACGAATCCTCTGCTCTTGGCCAGAGCAACAATCTTGTCCATTGTCTTTTCCATTATAGAAGCACCTCTCTGTAATTTACTTATTAGCCTTTTAAGCACTATGAAATATCATACAATTTTATGATTTATGTTTCAACTCTTTTTTGCTGTTTTGGCGCCGTACAGGCAAAAAATGCCGGAACAGCCCCGGATAAGGCTGTCTCGGCCGGATACATTATTCTGAAAACGCTGCGGCAGACGTATCCTCATCTGCCCTCGTCCTGATCGCCAGTCCGTCAAGCGAAGCCCCCTGATGGCGTCTTTCGCAATAGCATTTTGTGCAGCGGCTGTAGGCTTCGAATTTCTTCTTCGCCGCCTGTTCATCGCCGTACACCTTCCAGCAGCCGACGCATTTGTAATTGCCGGCTTTGTTGGCTATGAAGCCTTCCACATCCGCCGGCGGATAGCCGAGGAAAAGGCCGATCTCGTGCGGAAATTCCGGATTGTTTCTGAGCCGGCGCATCAGCTCCGCGATACACTGTTCCGGTCCGGCTGCCGGGTAGTGCGCCCGGTTCAGAATCCGGTTGGCACAGACGTCACTGAGGTCCTTTTTCAGGCGGCTCGGCCGGTACACGTAGACAAGTGCATGGCTTTGGCTGCAGATGAGCGGCAGTACCCGGATTCCCTTTGGCACAAGCCGCCGGTTGGCAGCCCGTATATCCTCATTCAGGCTTTCCTGCGATGCTGCCTCGCACCGGAACAGATTGCCCGTCTTGATTCCCGCGAGGGTTGGTGAACAATTACGGATCAGCTGATCATCTGACATCTGTGCGCCTCCGTTTCAGTAAAATGTTGTTTTCAGTATTTCTGCGGCAGAAAATATTTATCTTCTGCCCGCTTTTTTTCTGCGGATTCCAAGGAACAGGCAAAGCGCTGCGCCGATCATCATCATCGGAATGCCTGCTGCAGCCTGTGCGAATCCGGTGTCACCGGTTTTGACATTGGAACTGCTGCCGGCTGTCTGTGCAGATGCAGATGTTCCTGCCGTTCCGGCTGAAGCCGATGAGCCGCCGCTTACAGCACTGGCGGAACTGCCTGTGCCGGTCTGTGCGCTGCCGGAATTGCCGGTGTTCGCGTTACTGCCGGTGTTCTCTGTTCTGCCGGAATTGCCGGTGTTGCCGGTATCCCCGGTATTACCTGTATTGCCGGTGTTATCTCCGGTATTATCTGTCGGTTTTTCATCGGCTGCTTCAATCGTGAAGTCGGCCGATGCCTGTCCGTCGGAAGATACCACCGCGATCTTATGCTGGCCGGTGCTCAGTGTCTGGAGATAGGTTGCTTTCAGCTCAATCTCGGTTGAACCTGCCGCCGCGGCATAATTATCGCTGCTGATAACCTGATCATCGATCTGCACTTCTTTGAATTTATCAAACGGAGCGTTGGAAACGACCTTGTAATTCTCATTGCTGCCCTGCTTCCAGGTGCCATTTGCGCCTTCAATAATCTGATAATCAACCACTGCCGGCGTTTCCGGTTTCTGATATGTCAGCTGTGCTGACATGGCCGCGTAATTCGAACTCGTTACCGTTACCGTGTAAGAGATGTCTTCTTCCAGCTTTCCGTCTGTCAGTGTGACCTTTCCATTCTGAATTTCTGCGCCGTCCGCCAGCTTGACGGTCTTTCTGTCTGCATTTCTGTAGGATACCGTCGCTTTGGCATTCTCGATGTCTGATGGAAGGCCTTCCACAGTGACTGCCGTCTCACTATCCGCTGATGCGGTGATGCTGCCGGATACCGGTGCGAGGTACTCTTCCTGTGCAAGATCAAGTTTTTCGATGCCTTTGTCTGTATAGAAGGTAACGCTGTCAACCGTCTGTCCTTCCGCATCCGCATATACCTGCAGAGGATTGCCGTGAGACTGCGTCGTATGGCCTGTGCTGAAGGCAATCTCGCTGTTTCTCCAGATATTCTCGACATGCTTCATGCCGTAGCTGCCGCCCTCTTTGGTATGAACAAGCACGCCGTATACCGTGTCCGGTTCATAATCCTCGAAGTTCAGCTGATAATCGCCGTAACGGGTCTGATCTCCGGTCAGAAGTTCTGCGCTTACGGTCTGCTCTGTTTCCATGCCCTGCGCTTTGCCGAAGCTGAAGCTGCCGTCGCTGCCGACTGTCAGCTCTTTGTAATAAGCCGGCATCTCGCTCAGCAGATAGTAAGCATGATCTGCATTTTCAAACAGTGCATCTTTGCCCGCGTAGGTAGTCGTGGTCTCATTGCTTCTCATGGATACCGTGATATCCACGCTGTCGCTGTCCGTCACCTGTTTCAGGTTCTTCAGCACTTCCGGATCATCCACTTTGACCGGGTAAATGATACCGCTGATGTCGGTTCCGTCACTGTTTTCGTGATACGAACCTTTTGCAAGAGAAGATCTTGTCTTCACCTTTGTCGCAGAAGATACCGCATCGACGTCGCTGGTGCCCTCTGCTGCATAGAATTCACTGTACGGAATATTCATCAGCACATAGACCGGATCCTGCTTGGCCGGATAAGTCATGGTCACTGGCTCCCCGCTGTCCTGGTCGCGCAGGCTGTAGGATACAATGCCGCTGGTCGTAAACAGTGTCATTTTATCCAGTGTCTTGCCTTTCATGCTCTTAAAAACATCCGGCTGCAGGTTCATGACGAGTGCACCGGCTTTGTTGACCTGCTGCGTCTTATCGCCAAGCGACCAGCCGATGTCCTTGATCCCGGATGCCTTGTACATCGATTCCATCGGCAGAAGCGGGTAGGCGGTGCCGTCTGTCGTGGTCACATAGCCGCCGTAGAGGTCTGCAGCGGTACCGGTTACCTTGCTGGTATCCAATTTGATCTCGATATCTCTTCTCTTGGTCTGCCACTCTTCTGTGATATTCACGGTACCATTATCAGCAGTGCTTCCCTGCAGTGCAGAGAAAGTAAAACCGGTTCCTTCCGCGTACTCTGCTTCCATATAAACAGAAGGATCGGCCGTTTCCGCCCCGATGTAATAATCTGCCGCCGGATCTGTTACCTTATCCCTGACGGTATCGTAAACGGATTTGCTGAGTTTTACCGGGATCGAAACGCCGTCGATTTCATTGGCGCTTTTTCCATAGAAATTGCCGCCGTCGATATAAGCCTGGGCCTGTCCCTTTGTTGTTGCCGTCGTTACCGCATCGATCTGCGAAGCAACGGATGGCGTGATATCTTTGTAAAAGACATCAAAGGGAATATTCATTTTCACATAAACATACTCTTCCGCCTGCGGCTTCTGCAGTGCATTCACGGCGTCCTTCAGTGCTGCCGCCGCATTGTCGATTTCCGTCTGCGCTGCGTCCGCATCATCCATTACCTTTCTGGCATTCTCCAGTGCGGTCTGCATCGCAGCCCAGCTATCTTCTGTGTAGTCAGCGCTGTTTAAAGCCTCTGCGGCATCAATTGCCGTCTGCAGTGCTGTCTTATCTGTTTCTTCTGCTTCATGGCCTGCCAACGCATTGTCCACAGCTTCAGTGATCGCATTGGATGCACAGATGGCGCCGCTTACGGCATCGATCCCTTCTGTGCTGTTATTTTCCACAATCTGTGAAAATACTCCCTTGCTGCTTCCTCTGCCGTTTGCCGCACGGTTCAGCCACTTCTCATTGCCATCTGCATCTGTTGCCGGATCCAGGCTGACAGATGTGATTTTGCCGCCCGAAACCTGCACATCAACGGTAATGTCATATGCATCGAAATCCTGATCTCCATCCGGCTGCACTGTGGCTGTACCGGACCAGGTGCCGTCTGCATAGCTCTTTCCCTGCGCAAGGGCAGGAACCGCTGACATATTCATCACCATGGCTGCCATGAGAAAAGCTGTCAGTGTCTTTTTCATATACAAACTCCTTTCTCTTTCTGCAGGAAACCTGCGTTTTGGATCAGCGGATACGGACCTCCGCTCACCCTCTATGTCAATCGGGTGCGCCTAGGTGCAGGAACACCCGGATCAACCTGCTTAACAAGCGTCGGCTCAAATACCCAGCCAGACGCAAAGTGCCGCCAGAGCAGCCGCTCTTAAAATCGCAAACCAGATCTCATTGCCCTTTAATCTGCGGATACCTGTGCTGATATTGCCTTTCGGGCAGACATCAATGCACTTGCCGCACTGGAAACAATCGCCCCGGACCTCAGCCGTCCCGCACTGCGGCAGTTCTATATCCGACGGGCAGATGCGCGAGCAGGCACTGCATTCTTTCAGGCATGTCTCCCGGTCACGGTGCAGGGAAAAGACCGGCAATACCGGAATCAGGGAAAAGACTGCTCCCATCGGACAGATAAACCGGCAGAAGAATCTTTCGCTGAAGAACATGCAGGCCAAAAGTCCCAACAGAATAATCCAGCCGGCTATGTATCCCTTTGCTTTCGGCCGCAGCGCCTGCAGCATGGAAAACACATCCCACGGGCTGCTGCCCTGCAGCCTGCTGTAAACACCTGCGAAACACAGCAGCACGATGGCCGCCAGTATAAAATATCTGAGCACCGGCAAAACGGCTGCCGTTTTGTCCTTCATCTTCCACGGTCTCTTTTTTCTCTTCCGGCACCAGATCGTATAGAGGCCGTGCAGCGCATCCCCGAGCGAACCGAAGGCACAGGCATAGCCGCAGAAGAACCGGCCGAAAACAATGGTGAACAGGCAGATCGTCACAAGGGCCGACAGGAAAGAAGTCCATTCAACCGGCTGCCCTGTGCCAAGCTGCGTGAAAATGTATTTCACGCCTGAAAAGGCCGACGTGAATACCGAGGGAAAGAAAATAAAGAAAAATATCTGAATAGCGGCCCGGACCCATTTATGTGCGCTCTTCCGGCGCCGCACTGCATTCATGTTCTCCCTTTTCTCCATCACTGCACCGCCTTTTCCAGTGCGTCCGACACGGCGTCACGGATTCCTGTCGAGCTGAAGGTGGCGCCGCTGATCAGATCGACATCCGTACTTTGTGCGGCGATAATGTCATCTGTAAGCTGCTCGGCCATTGAGAAATAGCTGCCATCCTCGCCATCATGCGACGTAATATCAATCGCCGTGATTTTCCCGTCCTGCACGGTCACATCTGCACTGATCGGTCCGCCGAATCCCTGTCCGGTGCCGCTGTAAGTTCCATCCGCATATCCGCCGCCTTCCTGCGCATTTTCTGTCTGCTGCGCCTGTGCCTGGGCTTTCAGCTGCGCGATTTCTTCGCTTTTGGCTCTGGAATCCAGCGTGCTGTTGTAAAATACAAGGGTCAGCACAATCGCCGCAAGACTGATACTTCTAGTCAATAAACCATGCATACTGCCTCCCATTACCGCGCCGCTTTCAAAGCTTCATCAACCGCGCTGACTATGGCTTCGGAAGACCATGTCGCGCCGCTTACGGCCTGTATATCCTGTGTACCGTTTTTCTGAAAAATCTGCTGTGCCACACCGGTCTTCTTCGATGTGCCATTCAGCGCACGTTCTATAAAACCGGCGTCATCATCTGTATAGCCATCCCCGCTGCCCGCTGCATTTTCAATCCTGACGATTTTTCCGTTTTCCACGGTAACGTCAAGGGAAAGCGTGTAGGCATCAAAGTCGCCGTCCGTGCCCGGATCAACCGGTACAGACGCGGTGTAAATACCGTCTTTATATAAGCTGCCGGTATCTGTCTGGTCATCCGTGCCGTCCTCACCCGGCGTATCTGTATCCTGGCCGGTATTCCCGCTGCCCTGCTGCGTTATTTTTTCCGCCTGCGCGAGTGCATCCCTGATGGCTTCCAGAATGCCGCAGGAACTGTACGTTGCACCGGACACCGTCGCCACATCCGTCGTCTGCCCGTTGATAACAGACGAAAGCACACTCCTGGCCTTTGAGAAAAAGGTATCGGTTTCCTGATCCGCGCTGAGAATGGTGACCGAGCGCAGCGTATGGTTCTCTATGGCAACGCTGACGCTGATCTCACCGCCGAAGCCGTCACCCGTGCCGGTATAAACGCCGTCTGCATAAGGAAATTTCCCTTTCTCGTAGTCCGCCGGCGTATCCTGATCGCCGCTGTCTGTATTTTCTGTCTGATTCCCGCCGCTCTGCGTATCCGTCTGCTGCGTATCTGACTGACTTTGATCGGATCCCGCATTGTTTACCGCTGCCTTGGCAATGGCATTGGACGCCGCTTCCAGTATGCCGCGGGAACTGAAGGTCGCACCCGAGACGGCATCCAGTCCGGAAACGCCGTTATTGCTTACAATCTGTCCGCATAAAACGGAGGCTCTGGAAAAATATTCCGGCGTGTCGTGATGTTCCGTCACTTCCACGCTGGCGATCTTCCCGCCGCTGATGGTCACGGAAACCGTGGTGACTCCGCCAAAGCCTTGTCCGCTGCCTGTATAGGTTCCATCCGCCATCTCCTGCGGCGTCTCGCTGACGGCAATGCTGACACTGCCGGACCCGCCGGTTGTGCCCGAACTGCCGGCGAAGTTATCAGAAACCTCCTGACCTGCCGCTCTCTTCAGTGCATTTCTGACTGCCTCGATGATGCCGCGGGAACTGTAGGTCGCGCCGGACACCGTATCCACAGAAGTCGACTGCTTCTGTATAATCGTATTAATCAGAGCCGATGCCCGGCTGAAATACGAAGGTGTATCCTGATTGCTCACCACATTAATCGCTGTAATTTTATGGTCCTTTATGGTCACCTGCACCGTGGTCTTTCCATTCTGGAAGCCGCGGCCGCTGCCCTCATAGACGCCGTCCGCGCAGGAGGCAAGATCGACATCCTCACCCTGTGCAGCTGCATCGTCCGTCTGCGTTTCCTGATTTTCTGTTTCCCGGGTGTCTTTGTCTTTCTGATTTGTCTCCGCTGCCTGCACCGTATTGCCGGTCAGGTCATCCTGTGACGGGGGAATATAACCGCTTAAGGCACTGCCTGCGCAAAGGCCCACCACCAGGCACGGAATCAGCGGTGCCATCGTCCTGATTTTCTTTTTCATGCTCATCTGTCTGCCTGTCCTTTCGTTTTATGGATGAACCACCGTCATCCCGCGGTCTGTATCGAAACTATCTGCAATCCCTTCGCTTACATACAGACGGCCGTCCTCATCTTCCAGAATAAAATCAAAATCCTGGCTGTTTTCCCGCCAGTATGCGAATGCCTTGTCTGCCCCCATGATAAAAAGTGTCGTTGACAGCCCGTCCGCCAGCGTGCCGTCGCTGCTGATTACTGTTGAAGAGATCACGCCGCTATCCGCCGGCCGACCTGTCGCCGGATCGATGATGTGGTGGTACGTCTTGCCATCTTCTTCAAAATATCTTTCGTACCCGCCGGATGTGATGGCTGCTTTATCGGTCAGTGAAAGAATGCCAAGATATGCACTGGAATCATCCGGGTCCTGAATGCCTACCTTCCAGGGGGTTCCATCGGTTTTCGATCCGATTGCCTGCACGTTGCCGCCGAGGCTCACGATGCCGCTCGTCACGCCGTAGCTGCTGAAAATCTCGGCAATCCGCGAGCTTGTATATCCTTTGGCAATACCGCCGAGGTCAATTTCCATATCCGTTTTGCCGAATGAAACCGTGTGATTCTCCTCGTCCAGACTGATCTGCGCGGCATCAGCCAGAGACAGTGCCTGCGCGATCTCCTCATCGTCCGGCACGTGGTAATCCTGCGTCGGAAATCCCCAAAGCTGCATGACCGGATAGATTGCGATATCAAACGTGCCGTCAGTACTCTGATAAAGATCCAGCGATCTGCCAATCAGATATTCTGTGTCTTCTGATACCGCACCGCCCCCGGCATCATTCAGCTGCGCGATTTCGCTGCCTTGCATGCCGGTGGAAAGCAGATTGTCGAGCCGCTCTATTTCATTCACGGATGCAGTCACCGCTTCCTCTGCCTGATCGCCATATGCCTTGACTGTCATATAAGTGTCCATGGCGAAAATGTCCTGGGAAACCGAGCCATCTTCCCCTTTATAGAGATCAAATTTCACATCCTCAAGAGAAACTGTTTCTGATTCCTGTGCGGCTGTCTGCGCTGCCTCTGACTGACTGGTCTGCCCGGAAGCACCGCAGCCAGCAAGGCACAGACACAGCAGTGCTGAAATAACTATGCTGGAAATTTTTTTCATTTATTACATCCTTACTGATATTAGTTATCGCTAACCACCGTCTCTGAAAAAAAGAGCATAGGCTCTTTTTATTAAGTTAGTCTCTGATAACTTTGCGTTGTTATTATAGTTTTTCCAGCCAGATCCTGTCAATGCAGCTGATAATAGTTTTTCTCATTAGAGGAAATGAAAGAAAATTTTACGCGAAAAGGGTATAAAGAAAATCATAAAGCGCATGCACCAGAACGGGGATCCAGAACGTTCCTGTTTTTTCTTTCAAAAACAGGCAGCTGGAAATTACCATCGACGGATAAACATTGCGCAGAAAATACAGAGAAGCCTTCCCGGTTGGCTGTTGATCGCTGACGTATCCGGCAGCGTTCCTTTCCTTTTTCATAATACATATAGCTGATGGTAAGCAGGCAGTTCAGTCCTTCCCGTATGCTGACCAGCAAAACCCCGCCTTCCTCTGCGGAAAGCGGGGCTTGCTTAATGTTTGTTTTTCTGTAATTTTTCCTGCATCTCGATCATCTCAAGCGAATTGAACCGCTTATCAACATAGATGCGCCGGAAACGGTCGGTTATGCTGCTCAGCTCCTTCATCACTTCATCACTGAGCGTAAACCCGAAGAGTTTTCCATACGGACTGCTTACGATATAGCGCATGGTATACAGGCAGGTCGGGCTGACTGCAATGGACCCGCGCCGGATCTTCTCACGGCATGCATCGCAGACCATGCCGCCGAGCCGCAGGGAAAAATGATGGAGATTTTCCCGGCGGCGGCACGAGACGCACTCGAAAACCTGCGGGCCCTCACCGTTTACCGCCATGACCCGGAGCTCAAAGATGCGCCGGATCAGCTCCAGCGGAATGCGCCGGCGGCAAAGCGCCATGACCGACACGTAGAGGAGCTTGAGCATCTCCTTGTCGTCCGCATTTTCGCGGCCGTAATAATCCGCAAATTCGAGAAAATAAAACCCGTAGAGCGCTGCATCCAGATCTGTCCGCAGCTGTTCAAAATACTGCGTGATCCCGGCAGCCGTGATGCGGTATGCCGTCCGCGACTCGTAAACCTCAAAGGTGCCGAAGGCAAACGGCTCGGAAGAGGCCATCAGGCTGCTCCCGGGTTTCCGCGCTCCATGCATGAATCCATGGATCTTGCCGCGCTCCGCCGTCAGAATCACGACGCGTTTGTCGTACTCACCGACCGGCATGGAGGAAATCACCATGCCGGTTACCCTCTCCTGCTGTGTCATTTATATTTCTTTCTCGTTGTAGCCGAAATTCTTCATCATCACGTCGCTGTCGCGCCAGTCCTTGCGGACTTTGACCCAGAGCTTCAGGTTCACCTGCTGCCCCAGCATCTTCTCGATATCCCTGCGCGCCTGCGTGCCGATGCGTTTGATCATGCTGCCGCCCTTGCCGATGATGATCCTTTTGTGGGAATCCCGCTCACAGATGATCGTGGCGTCGATGTCCACGATATTGCCGTCGGGACGCTCATGCATACGCTCAATCGTAACCGCAATGCCGTGCGGGACCTCCTCGCTCAGACACCGCAGCGCCTTCTCGCGGATCAGCTCCGCTACAATCTGCCGTTCCGGCTGGTCCGTGACTACCTCGTCATCGTAATACTTCGGTCCATAAGGCAGAAACTGCAGTATGGTGCGCAGCAGTTCATCGATATTGGTGCCGCGAAGCGCCGAAACCGGCACAACCGCGTCAAATTTCTGCATCGCGGAAAAGGCTTTGATCGTCTCGGCAACCGTCTCCTTATCACAGGTGTCCGTCTTGTTGATGACGAGAATGACAGGCGTGCGCGCATCGCGCAGCTGCTCGGCGATCATCGTATCGCCTGGGCCGATCTTCGGCGACGGCTCGATGAGCCAGAGAATCACGTCGACATCTTCCACCGCGCTCCTGGTCGCATGCGACATGTACCTGCCGAGCTTGTTCTTCGGCTTGTGAATGCCCGGCGTGTCGAGGAAAATGATCTGTCCTTCTTTTCCCGTATAGACCGCCATGATCCGGTTGCGCGTCGTCTGCGGCTTGCGCGAGGTAATCGCGATTTTCTGGCCGACAGCATGATTCATCAATGTGGATTTACCGACATTCGGCCTGCCGATCAGGGCAGCGAAGCCGGATCTGAAATTATTCTCCATTTTCTTTCCATCCTTGTCCTGTTGAAGCTGCCTCACTTATCTCGTAAGCACCGTGATGCGCTCGAACTTATCCCGGTGCTCTTCCACTTTCTGCTGGCTGCCGACAACGCAGATACCGCCTTCATCCGCAATGGCGCGGATTGCCGGTGCGAGCGCCCGGATCTTCTCCGGCGTCACGCTCAGGATCTCATCCCTCGTTTTCTGCATGTCCGCCTCGGTCCGGCCGATCATGTAAGCGGCCAGCGACCGCGCGCCTTCCGCCGGCGGCAGAAGCGGTGCGTCGATACCGGCAAAGGTACCGACCACATATTTCATCATCTCGCGCTCATCCGGGTCAAAATGTTCCACATAATCCGCCGCTTCCCGGAATGCCTGATACGTCTTTTCCAGGTGCGGATCGCGGTAGGAGGTGAAATAGCCGTATCCGTTAAAGCCGAAATCGCACATCACGCCGTAAGCGCCGCCAAGCACGCGGACACGGTTCCACAGATATTCGGTCGAGAAAATATTTCTGAGCACCTGAAAAGCGCCCGTATAAGAAACGCCGGATGTGCGGTAGCTGCCGGCCACGGTATCGTACTGCACCATACCGGCCGTTGTGAATGCCTCATTGCGATACGGGCATGTGCCGTACTGCTTCGGCGCCTTCTCCTCAGCCGTAAGCGCTGTATCAAAGAGGCCGCCGGCAAAGCTGTCCATTGCCTGCCTTCCGGCCGCAATCCCATCGTCGGTGCAGATCCAGTCTGTGAAAAGATTGTCTCTGCAGAATATTTTCCCGGCAAGCTCCTGCAGCTTCTCACTCAGCGCCGCGCATTTCTCATCATAATGATCGAGCAGATCGCAGATCGTGTGATAATATTCGATGCCGGATGTCAGCTCGTCAAACCAGCTGACCTCTCTGATATAGGAATACGCACGGCGGATGCCGATCGAATGGCCGTTTGTGTTGAATTCCGACTCCATTCTCGATTTCTGCATCTGCAGCACTTCCTTAAGACGCGCCTTGTCGGAGAAATCGGTTTCTGTCAGCATTTCCCGCATCAGATCCAGCATGTCGCCGGTCCGCTCGAACAGCGCCCGGCCTTCCATCCGGAAATACGCTTTGAACTGATCCGTTCCCTGCATGGTAAATTCCGCAATATTCGTATAGATACCGCCCGTGCAGAAATTGATCTCGTCGTTCAGGTCTTCATATGAATGCTTCGCCGTATCCATATTGCCGATCGCCTCGGAAAGTATGCCGAGATACCGGGCATCATCTGCCGTCAGGTGACGGACATCAAACAGCATCGTCACATAGTTGATGCCGTTGGTCGCAATCGGATGCTGCAGCTGCAGATAGCCGCTGCGCTGCAATTCCCTGTTCTTGAGCGGCAGAACATTTCTGCGGATATCCTCCCTTGTCAGCACCGGAATCTTCTCCAAAACCTCTTTCGGAGACGGCTCGCTCTGATATGCCTTGAGCTGCGCCGTCCGGTCGATCATGTCCTGCACCTCATCGGCCGAAAGGGATGCCTTCTTCTGCGCCAGCTTCTCGCGCAGCTGCGCATCTCTTGCCTGCATCAGATTCTTATCCGGCTTTAAGATCACCACCGAAGAATGCGGATTGCCGAGCAGACAGGTGCGGATCAGCTGCTCAAAATATCCGTTTGCCGCATCCCGGCGGATTTCCCGGAATACTTTCCCGTAGGATAAGGTAGTAAACGGCTTGGTTTCATCATAGAGCCAGCTGCTCATCATCTGCAGTCCCAGTATCAGGCCGCGCGGAAAGCGGCCGGTATCATTTTCCCGGAGTCTGAATTCGAAGAAATTCAGCGTGCCCTCAACTGTATGCGGATTGAGGCCTTCGTCTGCAATGCGCGTCAGCTCATCCTGAATCAGGGCGAGAATCTCCTCGCTGCGTGCCGGGTCCATGCCCTTGATCACAAGGGAAAAATACGGCTGCAGGATGTCCGTCTCGAAGCTGCCGTATACATCTTCGCCGAGTCCCTGCTGCAGAAGCGCCTTCTTGAGCGGCGCGGACTGATTCTCCAGCAGCATGTACTCAAGCATGACAAAGGCATACTGGAGCTTCGGGTCCTGGTTGTCTTCGATGACCCAGTTCTCCGCCAGATACGAAGAATCATCGCCGTCCTCGGTAACCGGATAGAAAGCCTCCGTCTGTCTGCTCTGCGCAAAAGACGGCTGGCGGTCCGGTTCGGAATCGATCGGCTTGTAATCATAATGGCTCAGATATTCACGGTCGAGATACGCCAGCCGTTCACCGAAATCCATATTGCCGTAGAGGTAAATATAGGAATTGGACGAATGATAGTACCGGCGGTGAAAATCCAGAAACTGTTCATAGGTCAGCTGCGGGATTTCATCCGGATCGCCGCCCGACTCATAATGATAGATTGTATCCGGATAAAGGGAATTTACAATATTCCTGTTCAGGATCTCGTCCGGCGAGGAATACGCGCCGCGCATCTCGTTATAGACGACGCCGTTATAGGTCAGTTCCTCTTCCGGGTCGGTGATCTCATAATGCCAGCCCTCCTGGCGGAAAATCTCGTCATGCTGATAAATCGCCGGATGAAAAACCGCATCGAGATAGACATCCATCAGGTTGCGGAAATCCTGATCATTGCAGCTAGCCACCGGAAACATCGTCTTGTCCGGATAGGTAATCGCGTTCAGAAACGTGTTGAGCGAGCCCTTGAGGAGCTCGATAAAAGGATCCTTGGCCGGATACCTGTCTGAACCGCAGAGCACGGAATGCTCCATGATATGCGCCACACCGGTACTGTTCTTAGGCGGCGTACGGAAACCGATAAAAAACACCTTATTGTCATCCTGATTGGCCAGCAGCGCAACCCGCGCACCTGTTTTCTTATGCCGCAGATAAACGGCATCGGAATCCTGTTCCTCAATCCAGGTGCTGCTGATCAGCTCATATGCCTCAGGAATCTGTTTTACATCAAATGCCAAAATAAGCCTCCATTCGTTTATTGGTAAAAGATATTATATCATACTGCACCGGCTTTTGCCGTCCGGAATGCCGGAAAGCAAAAAAGACTTCCGCATCTGCCCCGGGGCAGATACGGAAGTCCGCAATCTCGCGATCAGGCATCGATACTGTAGTTCGGTGCTTCCTTCGTGATATGAATATCGTGCGGATGGCTCTCTTTGAGAGATGCGGCGGAAATCTTGACGAACCGGCCGTTCTCCTTGAGTTCCTCAATGGTTCTGCATCCGCAGTAGCCCATGCCGGCACGCAGGCCGCCGAGCAGCTGGAATACGGTATCTTCGACGAGTCCCTTGTAAGCAACACGTCCTTCGACGCCTTCCGGTACCAGCTTCTTGGCACCTTCCTGGAAATAGCGGTCCTTGCTGCCGTTCTCCATGGCTGCCATCGAGCCCATGCCGCGGTATACCTTGTATTTTCTTCCCTGGTAGAGTTCGAATTCTCCCGGGCTCTCGTCGCATCCGGCGAACATGCTGCCCATCATGCAGACATTCGCGCCGGCCGCGATGGCCTTGGTGATATCGCCGGAGAACTTGATACCGCCGTCGGCGATAATCGGGATGCCGTACTTCTTCGCCGCTTCATAGCAGTTCATAACCGCTGTGATCTGCGGAACGCCGATGCCGGCAACCACACGGGTTGTACAGATGGAACCAGGTCCGATGCCGACCTTGACGCAGTCCGCGCCGGCCTTGATCAGCGCCTCTGTCGCTTCCGCCGTCGCCACATTGCCTGCGATTACCTGAAGATCCGGGAATTTCTCCTTGACCATCTTCACGCAGTTCAGCACGTTCGCAGAATGGCCGTGTGCGGAATCGATGACGATGCAGTCGACCTTGGCAGCTACAAGCGCTTCCACGCGCTCGAGAATATTCGCTGTCACGCCGACGCCGGCGCCGCAGAGAAGACGGCCGCGCTCATCCTTGGCAGAATTCGGATACTTGATCTGCTTCTCGATATCCTTGATGGTGATCAGACCCTTGAGATTAAAATCATCATCGACAATCGGGAGTTTCTCTTTACGAGCCTTGCCGAGAATCTTCTTCGCTTCCTCGATCGTGACGCCTTCCTTGGCCGTGATCAGGCCTTCGGTCGTCATGCACTCCCTGATCTTCTTGCTGTAGTCCTCTTCGAAAAGCATATCACGGTTGGTGAGAATGCCGACCAGCTTCTTGCCTTCTGTGATCGGCACACCGGAGATCCTGAACTTCGCCATCAGATTATCAGCATCCTGCAGTGTATTATCCGGTGATAAATAGAACGGATCGGTGATGACACCGTTTTCTGAACGCTTTACCTTATCTACTTCGTCCGCCTGTGCTTCAATCGACATGTTCTTATGAATGATACCTATACCGCCCTGACGAGCCATCGCAATTGCCATACGATGTTCCGTAACCGTATCCATGCCGGCACTCATCAATGGTACATTGAGATGAATCTTCTTCGTAAGCTGCGTGCTGATGTCGACCTGGTTCGGAACGACTTCCGAATATGCCGGTACAAGGAGCACATCGTCAAAGGTAATGCCTTCACCAATAATCCTGCCCATTTCTTCCTCACTTTCCTGGTTATTAATTAGTTTTTCTGTAATATTGACATATTTATAGCAGAAAAGCTAATATATGTCAAGAATTCCGCCTTGTTTTCATCTGCTGCAGACTGAACCGGACAATACCAGCCGCCGCCTGCGGCAAAATGTGCGCAAAAATATTTCCGCCGACCGGCACCTGCAAAAAAGAACAGATCAGCAAATCTCCTGATCTGTTCTCTGTCTGCCTTATTCCTCTTCATCGCCGCCGGAAATATCCCCGTCGTCCTCGCCGATCTCATCGCCGTGGACAGGGCCATCCTCTGTCATGTACTCCCTCGCGGTTACCCGGTTTCTCTGACGTTCCTTTTCCACCTGCTGGGAAAGGATCTCCTTCACATCCTCGCTGTCCCGGATGTTTTTGATATCAAAGCAGCCGAGATCCTTGTCGGAGGAGTCAAAATGCACGGTGCCCAGCCCGAAGATCTTCTGCAGAAACGTCCTGTGCAGATTGACATTCATGATCCGGTAGAGACGGACCTCATACTCCCTGGTGTTAAACAGGCCGGATTCCACGAAAAACCGGTCCTCGGAAATTCCATATTTCGTAAAAGTCCACGGCAGTCCGCACCAGAGGCGTTTGCGCGCGTACCAAAGCAATATCTTCTTATTCATCTCGAAGGGCCTCCTTTTCATTTATCATAAAGGATGCGGGGAGAAATATCAACCGAGAGTGACCGTTTTGACGGCAATTTCCTCGCAGAATTTCCTGTCGTGCTCGACAAAGATCAGCGTCGGGCGGTAATCCAGCAACAGTTTTTCGATCTGCATTCTGGACAGAACATCGATGTAATTGAGCGGTTCATCCCACACCAGCAGGTGCGCCTGTTCGCAGAGGCTCCTGGCTATCTGCACCTTCTTCTGGCCTTCGCTCATCGCCTGCAGCGGTGTGTCAAACTGTTCACGGGAAAAATCGAGCTTGCGCAGGATCGCCTTGAACAGGCTCTCGTCGATCTGCGCCGCCTCGGCGTAGTCGGAAAGATCTGTCTGTTCAAATACGGCGTTCTGCTGCACATACGAGATCCGCAGCCCGCTGCCGCGGGTAAAGGTGCCGGTGTGCGGGATGTCTTCCCCGCACAGAAGCTTTAACAGGCTGGATTTGCCGCTGCCGTTTTTTCCGACCAGCGCGATCCGATCGCCCCGCATAACCGAAAAGCTCACCGGTCCGCAGATCATGCGATCGTCATAATACACAGAGACATTGGAAAAATCCGCCATCTTCTCCGTCTTGTACGGCAGCTGCCGGATCGACAGATCCTGCACTGTCTCTGCATTTTTAAGAAGAGATTCCTTCTGCCGGGCGGCCTGCAGACGGCGGTTTTCAATTGCCTTCGACCGCTTCATGGATTTGGCTGCCTTATGGCCGACATAGCCGCGGTCCACGCGGGAGCCGGAGCTGGTGGTGCCGAATTTTCCCTTCTCCGCCTTCGACGACCAGGCTGCACGCTCGGCCGCGCTCTTCTTCAGCCGGCCGATTTCCCCTTCCAGCTTTCTGTTCTCCGCGAGTTCAAACTGCATCTGTCTTTGCTGATTCTCATACCAGGTGGAAAAATTTCCCTGCTGGATCTCGATGTCCGTGCGGTTGATCGCCATCACATGGTCGATGCAGCCGTCCAGAAAGCTCCGGTCATGGGAAACAAGGATAAAGCCTTTTTTGCCGGCCAGATACCGGCTGACCAGTTCTCTTCCCCGCAGGTCCAGATGGTTGGTCGGCTCATCGATCAGCAGAAAATCATTTTCATTCAGGAAAAGCGCGGCCAGCATCAGCTTGGTCCGCTCCCCGTTGGAGAGCGTATAAAACGGCTGATAGAGCACATCCTCCGGCACCTCCAGCAGATTCAGCTCCCGCACAAGCTGCCAGTAAGCGAAATCCGGGCAGATCTCCTGCGCCGCATCAAGCGCATTTTCGTAAGGGTCGCTGACCGGATAAGGAAAATATTCCAGGTCCACCGGACAGCTGATCGTCCCGCTGTACTCCATCTTCTGCTGCAGAAGGCGCAGCAGCGTCGTCTTGCCGCGCCCGTTGCGCCCGATCAGGCCCAGCTTCCAGCTGGTGTCAATGGTCAGGCTGACATTTTCAAAAATATTTTCATAGCTGCCTTCGTAGGCAAATGTAAGATTCTGTATGGTTATCTGCACTCTGGCATCCCCTCCTCATTGCATGGCACAACATAAAAATAACGGTCTCCGTCCGAAAACGAAGACCGTGTCCGCATTCACATTACTCGCCGTCTGCCGATCCTTCTTTCTCAACACTGACGATAGCTTCCTTCTGCATCGGAATACGGCAGTGCTTGTCGGAACCGAACTCGACAACAACAACCTCATCGGAAATATCAATGACTACACCGTAAAAGCCGCTGGTCGTAAGAACGCTGTCTCCGACCTCCAGGCTGGCGAGCATCGCATCGGTCTCTCTCTGACGCTTTCTGGACGGACGGACAGAGAGGAAATAGAAAAGTGCCGCAAAGATTCCAATGTAGACAATCAGCATGACAACAGCCGATGTTGTACTGCTGGAATCCAGTGTTAAAGGCATAATGTTCATGTAACTTCCTCCTAAAATATAATAATCATTTATCTTCGTCTCCGGCTTTGAAGCCGTCGAGCGTAGCTCTCTTGAATTCCGCGTACCGGTGTTCCCGGATCGCTGCCCTGATCTCCTCCATTAAATGATTGTAGAAATACAGGTTGTGCAGCACGCAGAAACGCATGCCCAGCATCTCTTTCGCCCGCAGCAGATGGCTCACATAGGCTCTGGTATAATGCTGGCATACCGGACAGCCGCAGCCTTCCTCTATCGGCCGGTCGTCCAGCTTAAAACGGGCATTGAACAGATTCAGCTTGCCGAAATGCGTATAGACATGGCCGTGCCTGCCGTTGCGCGACGGATAGACGCAGTCGAAAAAGTCCACGCCGCGGTCCACACCCTCGATGATATTCTCCGGTGTGCCGACACCCATCAGATAAATCGGCTTGTCCTGCGGCAGATACGGCACCACTTCGTCGAGAATATGATACATCTGCTCGTGCGATTCACCGACTGCCAGACCGCCGACCGCGTAGCCGTCGAGATCCAGCTCGGAAATCTGCTTCGCATGCTCGATCCGGATATCCTCGTAGGTACCGCCCTGATTGATGCCGAAGAGCATCTGGTGCGGATTCACCGTATCCTCCAGGGCATTCAGCTCATCGATCTTCTTCTTGCATCGATACAGCCAGCGCGTCGTCCGGTTGACGGAATTGATCATATATTCGCGGCTTGACGGGTACGGTGCACATTCATCGAGAGCCATCGCGATCGTCGACCCAAGATTGGACTGAATCTGGATGCTCTCCTCCGGTCCCATGAAAATGCGGTGACCGTCGATATGGGACTGGAAGGTAACGCCTTCCTCACGGATCTTGCGCAGGCCCTTCAGGGAAAAGATCTGAAAGCCGCCGGAATCCGTCAGAATCGGGCGGTCCCAGTTCATGAACTTATGAAGTCCGCCGAGCTGCTTGATCGTCTCGTCGCCGGTCCGGACATGCAGATGATATGTATTGGAAAGTTCTACCTGTGTGCCGATCTCACGAAGGTCCTGTGTGGACACGGCTCCCTTGATCGCGCCGACAGTGCCGACGTTCATGAAAACAGGTGTCTCGATAGTGCCATGCACCGTCTCCATATGGGCGCTGCGCGCTCTGCCATCACGGGCGACAATCTGATACATAATCTCCTCCGGTCTTTCTATACGTTAAAAATCAACATTGTAATTATATCATATTCCAAACCATCTGCAAGCGCAGATTTATACAGATCCGCCGCTGCCGCCGCTCTTGCGCCCGGCAGGCAGATAATTTATACTGATTGCATACTCTTAAAATGAAAGGACAATGATCATGGCTGGATCCAGTTTCGGAAATATTTTCAGAATCACTACCTGGGGGGAATCGCACGGCAAGGCAATCGGGGCCGTCGTCGACGGCTGCCCCGCCGGCATTCCGCTGACTGAGGCGGATATTCAGTACTATCTGAATCTCCGCAGGCCCGGCACTTCAAGGGCTGCAACGGCGCGGCAGGAAAGCGATACCGTCGAGATACTCTCCGGTGTCTTCGAGGGACGCACGACCGGCACGCCGATCTCCATGCTGATCCGCAACACAGACCAGCATTCCGGCGACTACGCTAACATCGCCGGCTGCTATCGGCCGGGCCACGCCGATTATACTTTCGATGCAAAATACGGTTTCCGCGACTACCGCGGCGGCGGCCGTTCTTCCGGCCGCGAGACCGCAGGGCGTGTGGCCGGCGGTGCGGTTGCCCTGAAGATGCTCGATGAATGCGGCATTCGCATCACGGCTTATACGAAGTCGATCGGTCCCGTCAGCATTGATGACGACCCGGACGGCTATGACGAGGCGGAGATCATGCGCAACCCGCTCTTCATGCCAAATAAAGAAGCCGCTGCCAGGGCGATGGCTTATATTGAGCAGATGCGCAGCATGCAGGACTCTGCCGGCGGCATCATTGAATGCCGTATCGACGGCGTTCCAGCCGGTCTCGGCGACCCGGTTTTCGGGAAACTCAGCGCATCTCTCGCCCAGGCCATCTCTTCTATTGGAGCTGTCAAGGGATTTGAAATCGGCGAAGGTTTCCACGCTGCTGTCATGAGAGGTTCCGAGGACAATGACGCCTTTATGCCGGACGGCAGAGGCGGCATCACGAAGCGTACCAACCACGCCGGCGGCATTCTGGGCGGTATCAGCGACGGCTCGCCGATCGTTTTCCGCGCTGCTTTCAAGCCGGTTGCCTCGATCAGCCGCCCGCAGGATACGGTCACCAGAGACGGCAAGGCGGCGCAGCTCACCATCAAGGGCCGCCACGATCCGGTCATTCCGCCGCGCGCTGTCGTCGTCGTCAAATCCATGGCGGCGCTCGTGATCGCCGACGCCCTGCTGCTTGGCATGACCTCCCGGATCGACCGCATCAGAGATTTCTACCGGCGCTGACGGCACGGGCTAATGCAGATCATAAAAGGGGACGTACAGAAGGAAAACACCTTCCGTACGTCCCCTTTTCAGATACTGTCCGGTTATCAGATATCGGTATCACGCGGCATCAGGATGCCGGCTGCAATGTAGAGCACAAGACCGACACCGAATGAAATCAGTGTGATAATCACCCAGATAATACGGACAATGGTCGAGTCAATGCCCAGGGACTGCGCAATGCCGCCGCATACACCGGCGATGATCTTGTCAGTCGTCGATCTGCACAGGCGGACATCATGAATGTTCTTCATATTACCACTCCTTCACCACATCATCAAAAATGTGCGTAAAATCAAAGGTTGCCAGGTAATCAGCCGGCGTCTCCGCACGGCGGATCAGCTGCACGCTGCCATCTTCCTTCAGAAGAAGCTCTGCGTGTTTCAGCATTCCATTATAATTATACCCCATTGAGTAGCCATGTGCACCTGTATCGTGAAGAATTACATAATCTCCGATATCGATCTTCGGCAGCATTCTGTCCACCGCGAATTTATCGCTGTTCTCACAGAGGCCGCCGGTCACATCATACTTGTGGTCGCAAGGCGCATTCTCCTTGCCCGCAACTGTAATATGATGATAGGCACCGTACATCATCGGACGCATCAGATCAGCCGCACAGGCATCCAGTCCGATATAGTCCTTGTAAATATGCTTCTCGTGGATCGCCGTCGTCACCAGATGGCCGTAAGGACCTGTCATATAACGTCCCATCTCCGCAAAAATCGCCACATCTGTCATACCGGCCGGTCCGAAAATCTCATCGTAAACCTTGTGCACGCCCTCGCCGATCACGGCGATGTCGTTCGGCTCACCGTCCAGCTCATACGGGATGCCGACACCGCCGGAGAGGTTGATGAAATCAATCTTCGCGCCGGTCTCCTCGTGCAGTTCCACCGCCACCTTGAACAGGATCTTCGCCAGCGCCGGATAATAATCATTGGTCTGCGTATTGCTGGCCAGGAAGGCATGCAGGCCGAAGTGCTTCACGCCCTTTGAAACCAGATAGCGGAATCCCTCCGTCAGCTGCTCACGGGTGAAGCCGTATTTTGCCTCCTCCGGCGTATCCATGATAAAGTTGCTGATCTTGAAGACGCCGCCGGCGTTGAAACGGCAGCAGACCGTATCCGGAAATTCTCCGACATTGTCCTCAAAATATTTAATATGCGTGATGTCATCAAAATTAATGATCGCACCGACCTTCTTTGCATAGGCAAACGCCCTCGCCGGCGTATCATTGGAGGAGAAGAAAATTTTCGGAAAAGTAAAGCCGCAGGCCTTCGCCATCATCAGCTCTGTCTCGGTCGCGCAGTCGAGGCCGCAGCCTTCCTCCTTCATGATCTGAAGGATATAAGGATTCGGTGTCGCCTTGACGGCAAAATATTCGCGGTAGCCTTTATTCCAGGAAAAGGCTTCCTTCACTCTGTGCAGATTATCGCGGATTCCCTTTTCATCATAGATATGGAAAGGAGTCGGATAGGTCTTCGTAATTTCATCCAACTGCTCTTTGGTAACAAAAGGTATTTTTTTCATAATTAAGCGCCTTTCTGTTTCTGTATTTTCAAAAAGCCGCAGTCATGCATGGCTGCGGCTTTTCTGTTGTGTCTGCTAAAGATAAATTACATGATCTTGTGAATCCAGCCTTCCGGTGCATCCACGGTACCGTACTGAATACCGGTAAGAAGATCGTAGAGCTTCTGGGTAACCGGGCCCATCTTCTCCATGCCGCTCGGGAAGCATACTGTCTCGTCGTGGGAGACAACCTTGCCGACCGGGCAGATTACGGCTGCTGTACCGCAGATACCGCACTCTGCGAAATCCTTGAGTTCGCTGAACTTAACCGGACGCTCGGTAACCTTCATGCCAAGATAGTCCTTCGCAACAACCAGAAGAGATCTTCTTGTTACAGAAGGAAGGATCGAATTGGACTTCGGTGTGACGAGCTCGCCATCCTTGGTGATGAAGATGAAGTTCGCACCGCCGGTCTCCTCTACATAAGTACGGGTCGCCGGATCAAGGAACATGTTCTCGTCATATCCATTGGCATGTGCTGTGACATTGGCATGCAGACTCATCGCATAGTTGAGACCTGCCTTGATGAAACCGGTTCCGCGCGGCGCGGCACGGTCGAAATCGCTGACACAGATTGTGATCGGCTTTACGCCGTTCTTGAAATACGGACCTACCGGTGTGCCGAAAAGTCTGAACTGATATTCAGTGGCCGGCTTTACACCGATAACCGGATTGGTTGCGAACATATATGGTCTGAGGTAGAGCGTAGCGCCTGTGCCGTAAGGCGGTACCCATTTGGCATTGGCTCTGACAACCTCTTCCACAGCCTCGATGAATCTCTCAGCCGGGAAAGACGGCATCTCCATACGCTTAGCGGAATCCATCATTCTGGAAGCGTTGAGATCCGGCCGGAAAGTGACAATGCTGCCGTCTTCCTGCTCATAGGCTTTCAGTCCTTCGAAAACCTCCTGACAATACTGCAGAATACCGGCACACTCATTCAGTGTGATATTCGGGTCGTCGGTCAGAGATCCCTCTCCCCACTTGCCGTCCTTGAAGTTGGCAACATAACGCTTGTCTGTAGTAATATAACCAAAGCTCAGGTTTTTCCAGTCCAGATTTGCTTTCTCCATAACAAAATCCTCCATTTCCTCTATATCATTCGGATTATTTTTTAATCAAATAAAAGTATAGTCTTTTAAATTTTCAAAATCAATAGGGAAATAATATGACTTCTCTTCATGGAACCATAACCCGGACTTAAAGCTGCCGCAGCCAGTCCCATCACAAAAGACTGCATGGCATATGTCCGCATAATATCGCCTCCTGCCCTTTCATCGTTTTCAGGCCTGTGCCATAAAACTGATCCAGCGTCTTCCCGGCTCCCGCTGCACGGCAGCCGACTGAAAGCCCGCCTGTTTCAGATAATCCTTCATTTCCTCTTCCGAATAATAAGAGGCGCCTTCCGTATGTTTTTTTTCATATCAAGAAACATAGCTTTATCCTCCGGCTAGGGTTTAACACAGCTAACTTTTGACAGTCAAACGCTTACGCTCTCTTGATAAATCTTCTCAGTGCGTAAAAATAAGGCGGACAGTTATCACAGAGTTCACGGACCGGGATGCATTTTACGGTGTCAATAGTTTTCGATAATGTCCCATAAAAGATTAAAGATGAGCGGGAGAATTTCCCGCTTTATTGGTTAATAGATTCGTGCATTCTGAATCATCATGCATACTGGCCATATTGATG
>Ga0256404_1002583_pt1 | contig 39613 bp, 23 predicted proteins | sample RumenRJG_01DNA_FD_185990 | JGI IMG/M metagenome (GOLD analysis project Ga0256404, IMG submission 185990) | Bovine rumen microbial communities from Lethbridge, Alberta, Canada - RJG_01 | ecosystem: Host-associated > Mammals > Digestive system > Stomach > Rumen | place: Canada: Alberta | collected...
GAATCTGGATGATTTTGTAATTTATAAGTATCACTGTGGTATATTCTTATAAAGCAAATAGAAGCGAATAGTATTGAACGGGATAAAGACGTTATCGAAATGTAAAAGAAGATATGACAAAAGAAGATATACTGAGATTAAGAGACACGGCAGAACAGACACGAGTACAGTTCAAGGAGCGTGTAACTCGCGATAACAAGTATGACGTGAGTTGCGAGATGGTGGCACAAAGCAATTCTCGTGGCGGAATGATTGTAGTGGGTATTGATGACAAGACAGGGCGCATCAATCCGCTCTCGTTTGTGGAAGTACAAGAAACGACGAACTTGTTGGGGAGTTTGGCATCGGAAGGTGTGGTTCCACAGATTCTGCTCGACATCGAGAATGTTCAGATGGAGGGCGGTGTCATTGTAGTGGCTACCGTCAAACAAGGAAAAAACAAGCCTTATCGTGACAGCAAGGGTATCGTGTGGGTAAAACAGGGGGCTGATAAACGCAAAGTGTTTGACAACGCCGAACTGATAGCCATGCTGATGGAGAACGGACAGATGCATCCAGACAGCATGCCTGTGAATGACACAAGTATCAAAGATCTGGATGAGAACACTCTGCGGGACTATCTGCTCAACAGATTCCGTAGCGATTTTGAGCGACAGCAGTTGTCCGTAACAGAGTTGAGGCATAGGAGTCTTGACGAGATTACAGGTGTTCTTAGCCAAACGCCAGAGGGCATCTTGAAGAACAATGGTCTGATATTCGAGGATGGTACTTTGACAGTGGCTGCTTTGATGCTGATGGGAAGATACCCTCAACGTTGGCTGCCTGCATTTACTGTTAGATGTGTCAGTTTTGTGGGTAACAGCATTGGGGGCACGGAGTTCCGTGATAAGAGTGGGAATGATGCAGATGGCAATGCCGTACACCTGTACAACTATATCATTTCATTCCTGACTAGGAATCTTCGCAGGAAACAAGTGGAAAAGGACTTTAATAGTCAGGGCGAGTTGGAGGTCTCAACCGCCAGCCTGTCAGAGATTGTCACGAACGGCATCCTACATCGCTCGTATGTAATAGAAGCACCATTGCGGGTGTTCATCTTCGACAACAGAATTGAGATTCATAGTCCGGGATTGCTGCCAGAGGGTGTCAGCATGGAAAGCATTAAGCATGGCGCATCTGTGCCAAGGAACAAGTTGCTGTTCAATCATGGTATCAACTTGTTGCCATACACTGGTGCAGGAAGCGGCATCACCAGAGCCTTGAAGTTTACTCCAGATATCAAGTTTGTGAACGACGAGATGCTTAATGAGTTCGTGGTAACGGTAGAGCGCAGAAATGTAGGAGAAACCGAAGCTAAAAATGATAAAGATAATGACAGAGAAGACAGAGATAAAAGAGACAAAGAAGACAGAGATAACTCACTGTCTGCGAAACATATAGAAAATAATAAAGCTGCAAAAAGAGACAAAGATGGAGTCGAAGAAACCGAAGATGGAGCACGTGTGATTCGCACTCCTTATAAGCAGCTGCCTAGTGTTCAAAAGGACATCATCCAGTTTTGTGCTATCCCAAGAACGGCAAAGGAAATCATGAACCACATAGGCTACTACAACAATTCTAAGAATATGACCACGTATGTCAGACCATTGTTGGAGATGGGATATATAGAGATGACTGAACCAGACAAACCCAAAAGTAAGAATCAGAAATATCGGAAAGTTAGAAAAGACTAAAAGGAAGCGTATGATATTCGGTAAGAAGATAAAAGAACTCAGAGAAGAGCATGGGATGGTGCAGCGGAAACTTGCGGCTGCACTGGACAGGCTGTCTCTTTGCCGGAATAGGCGTCAACTTCTAATTAACTGCAACGGATTCCCACGGATTAAACGGATTTTCTATTTGCCTGACGCCCTCCTCTGATTCGTAGAAATATTCCCATAAGTTTGGCTGTTTGGAAGAAATTCTGTAAATTTGCACCTGTCTAACAATAAAACAGCAATGAGTCATGACATATCTTGAACAGGATTAGTCGGTGCGGTGCAAAAAGAGGTTTATGATATAAAACTAAGGAAGAAGAACGGTTTTGTCTTTATGTAAACAGCTCGTCCATGTTTATCTCCTTCTGTACCATGTTGAAATAGTTGTTGTGAGCAACCCCGTTCGTTGTTACCATGACAAGATGAAGGGTTCGCTTGTCCTTCGACAGTTCGCGGTATGCGTCAAGTTTGTTTTGCAAGTCCTTAGCGTAATCATTGTCTATGGAGAAGATGCTTACGGAATGCTTCATCTCGCAGATGTCCGTAAAGCCGTCGGCCCGTTGCATGACTAAGTCAATCTGTGCCCCCTTCTGCTCTTTTGAACCACGGACGAACCATGAACACACGTTTGTCTGTACGCCAGAAATTCCGAGAGCTGCCTTGATCTGCGGAACATGCTGGAGGCAGACACGCTCAAAAGCATGTCCCTTCCAGGTGTTATGGACTGCCGACGTGCAGGTGTTCAGCCAGTAATGCTCATCGCTGAAAGCGTTTTTCCTGATGCAGAGGTAATAGAACAGCGTGTAGTTGTCAATCAATTGATACAGCGCGTTCGTCTCCGCAGTATCGGCTGAAGCGAAGCGGCGGATAAATCCACTCTCTTCCAGTTCCTCCAGAATGGTAGAGAATGTGCCTCCATCCGAGAGCTTACTCGTCTTTAGTATTTCATCCCTTGTCATGCCGGAACGCCTGCCGTCGCTCAAACATTCTATGACCTTGAGATAGTTCTCCGGACGTTTGAACAGCGTAGCATAAAGCGCTTCAAACTCATCCCGCAGCTGGGCGGTCTCCATGAAGAACAGCTGGTCGACATTCTGCGCTACACTCAGTCCTTTCTTCAGGAAACTCCAGTAGTAGGGTATGCCACCGAGAATCATGTACAATTCCAGCACGTCCTTACGACCCAAGGCAAGGTTGGCTCCCAGGGCAAAGAGTTCACACTCGCGAAGTGTGAACGGGACGAGTTTGACGCGCAAGGTCAGTCTTCCGCGAAGTCCTCCCTTATCCTTCAGGAGTTTTTTGCTGATCCACGAAGTGGCACTACCGCATACTATCAACACGATGTCCTTCTCCCGGCGTGCTGTAGCCCATCCGTTCCAGAAGTTCTCCAAAGCTCCTATCAGATTCCCCTTGGGGGTATCCATCCATGGGAGTTCATCGATAAAGAGCACCTTTTTCCCTGCTGGGGCATTATTTATGAGCTGTTTCAGCAATTCAAAAGCTTCAATCCAATTATTCGGTATAGCGCATTTCATGCCTGCTGCCGTCAGGGAGTTGCGGAAAGCCGTCAATTGCTGGCGAAGCGTTCCTTTGGACACCCCTGTGTGCTGGAAACAGAACTGATAGTTAAAGGTTTCGCGGATGAGGTAGGTCTTGCCTACACGCCGACGTCCATAGACGGCACAAAACTGCGACTCCTCCTTTTCGAGAAGACTCAGCAGTTCACGTTGTTCGTTTTCACGTCCTATTATCATAGTTTTACAAATAATAACCAAAATCCGCTGCAAATATAATAAAAATATCCGTATAATCAGCGGAAATCATATATTTTCTTCATGTTTCCGCTGAAAATAACGACTATTTAACAATTGGGGCTGTAAGGTATAATCATGTAGGAAACGTCCCTTTTTGATTTTCTTCACTTGAATCAATTGACCTGTCCCCGCGATTCCTCTTTCCATTACTCTTGGTGGCTACTGTAACGCCATCAGGCAGGTACAGGTCGAATTGTAATCCTGAAATGCTCCTCTGGTTTTTCATGCCAATGGGCAATATCACCTGCGCTTTCTTATTAGCAGTAATGTTTTCAATGGTCAGGTAGTTTTGTGTGTCTGCTCCCTGCTCATCGTTAGGCAGGACGGTTAGCGTGCCGTTAACATAGGTAAACTCATAGTTCATGGCAATTCCGCCGGAGACAGTGATAGGATAAGTACCAGGACGACTGTACTTTGTGGCTGTAGTCGTGGCAATAGGTTCCTGGGGAAGAGCCAACTTTGTTTCACTATTCTTGAATCCGGAATAATCCACAACAAGAACAGGATTGTCCTCTCCCTGCTTCTTTGTAAACGAACAGGCTGTCTCTTTGCCGGAATAGGCGTCAACTTCTAATTAACCCATTTTTTCGGAAGTAACGAAACCGACTCTCACAGTAAAACAACTTGTTTTACCCTCTAAAGTGCCATGCTTTCGGCTCTAAAAGACACCTCCTTGGCGAACAAAACAAGTTGTTTTACTTTCAGACGGCTATTTCCCTGTCAGGCGATATGAGTTTCAATGCATTTTATTTCTGAACCGGGAAAAGAAAAGATTTGTAATTTGGGAATGATTCTCAAAGAAAAAACGTACCTTTGCACCCAGATATCGCCAAGTAGAGACACAGAAGGCATGATAATGACGCAACTGAACTTGCCACCCTACGAGATACGGGTGAAAGAGGAGCAGGGACGGAGGACGATCTTCGACTTCCTGCGCCGTCGCTATGTAGCGCTGACGCCTGAGGAGTGGGTGCGCCAGCACTTCGTGCACTACTTGGTGGAGCACAAGGGTTACCCGAAGGGACTGCTCGTGAACGAAAAGGAGCTGCGGGTTGGCGAAAAGAAACTGCGATGCGACACCTTATTATATAATAAGGCACTCGCACCACAGATGATTGTTGAGTACAAGGCTCCCGACATTGAGCTCACACAGCGCGTGTTCGACCAGATAACGGTCTACAACCTGTTGCTTCACGTCGATTACCTCATCGTGAGCAACGGCCTGCAGCACTACTGCTGCCGCATGGACTACGCCGGACAGCGGTATGAGTTCCTGGCGGAAATACCAGAGTATGCAAAAATAAAAGATGAAAGATGAGAATGATCTCTCATTTCTCATCTTTCATCTCTCATCTTAGTCCATGTCGTTGGCATCGGTGGCCTTCTTCGAGGTCGACGTCTTGCGCACGCTGCTGCGCTTGCGGGTCTTCTTCTCCTCTGTAGCAGGCACTGCTTTCTCGATCTTCACGCCGGCCAGTTCGGGATCGATGAGAATACGTCCGCAGTACTCGCAGACGATAATCTTCTTGTGCATCTTGATGTCGAGTTGACGCTGGGGTGGAATCTTGTTGAAGCAGCCACCACAGGCATCACGCTGCACGTAGACGATACCCAGTCCGTTGCGTGCGTTTTTGCGGATACGCTTGAACGACGAGAGCAGACGCGGCTCAATCTTCTCTTCAAGCATCTTGGCCTTCTCCTTGAGTTTCTCCTCTTCGGCACGGGTTTCCTCCATGATTTCGCTGAGTTCGCTCTTCTTGACGGCCAGGTCGCTCTTCTTTTCCTCGACAACGGCTTCGTTCTGTGCCAGTTCCTCGTTTTTCTCGGCAATGCGACGCTGAGCCTCGTTGATTTTCTTGTTGCACAGTTCTATTTCGAGCGACTGGAACTCAATCTCCTTGCTCAGCATATCGTATTCGCGGTTGTTGCGCACTTCGTTGAGTTGCTGCTTGTAGCGATCGACGCTGTTCTGTGCCTCAATAATCTCACCGCGCTTCTGCGACACGGCACGTTCAAACTCACCGATTTCGTTCTTGATGCGCTCGATACGGGTGTTCAGACCTTCGATTTCGGCGTCGAGGTCGTCGACCTCAAGGGGTAGCTCGCCACGCAGGGCCTTCTTCTCGTCGATAGCCGAAAGCGACGACTGCAACTGGAACAGGGTACTCAGTTTCTCCTCTACCGAGAGGTCTGTAGGATCTTTTTTTGCCATAATTCTTTGTTTTTTATTGTTGGGGATATTTTGGGACTAATAGGGCTTATGGGGCTTATGGGACTTATGGGTCCTATGGAGCCTTATGGGGCCTTATGGGGCCTTATGGGGCCTAAAGATAAACGATGGGGTTGGTGCAGGTCATTGCTATCGTGGTGGGCACTCCTGGGCAGGCCTTAGCAATGATGTCGCGGAAGAGCTCGGAAGTGAAGTGCTCGCTCTCGTAGTGGCCCACTACACATATCTGCAGGCGCTGCTCGTAGCCGAAGTACTGATGATAGTGCATCTCTCCAGTGATAAAGGCATCGGCACCTTCGCGCAGGGCATCGCCGAGCAGGAAATCGCCTGCACCTCCGCAGATAGCCACACGACTGACCGGGCGCTCAAGCAGTTCGTTGCACATAGCGCTCTGAGCCTCCAACCGGTCTTTCACATGCAGTACGAAGTCGCGTGCAGCCATCGGCTGGGGCAACTCCCCTACTACACCGCTGCCACACTCCATACCATCGACGGTCTTCTGTGCGAAGAAACGCACGCTTTCGAGGCCTAAACGCTCGGCAATCTTGAAGTTCACACCGCTGGGCGCATTGTCGAGATTGGTGTGCATCGACACCACACATACATCATTCTTGATGGCCTTGACCACTGCCCGCTGCACATCGTCGGCTCCCGTAATCTGCTTCAGCCCGCGAAACAGCAGGGGATGATGGCTCACCACGAGGTTGCAGCCTCGCGAAATAGCCTCGTCGACGATCTTTTCGGTTACGTCAAGACACAATAATGCCCCTGAAACCTCCGCCTCTGTCAATCCTACTTGCAGGCCAGCATTATCCCAGCTTTCCTGCAAGGGCAGGGGCGCGAATTGTTCAAGGGCGCTTAATACATCCTTAATTTTCACGCTTACTTTACGTTTTGAGTGTGCAAAGTTACGAAAAAAGTCTGGATGACGGATTACAATCTTGCAAAATTTAATTTTTCTTTAGATTACTGGACCTTCAAGTGCTTGGTGTCAATGTCGCCAGAGCCTAACTTCGAGGAGGAATAGTGCTGCAGGTTGCCGCTCAGAACCACGTCGCCGGAACCACATACCGAGGCATTTGCCGAGCCACAGTTGGCAAAGTCGACTTTCGCGTCGCCCGAGCCTATGACGCTAATATCGGTCTGTTGGGTGTTCTGTAAGCGTGCATCGAGGTCGCCCGAACCCGTAACATTGAAGCCGGCCGACTGTGTAGTGACTGTTCCCAGCCTCATATCGCCCGATCCCATGACAGAAGCCTCTATCTTATCGCAGACGATTGATGCAAACTTCACGTCGCCCGAGCCTTCGAGCCTGACGGTAAGCACATCGGTATCGAGTGGATGCTGACAAATAAAGTCGCCCGATCCCACTACCTTGACGCCAACCAGGTCGGGCGAAGTGACGTAGACGCGCAGTTCACCGTCGTCTCTCCTGAAGTTCAGTACCTTCCACGAGCGATGGTTCTTGTAGCCTATGTTCAGGACGCTGTCGGTGACGTAAGCCTCAATCTCATTTACCATCGACTGCGCTCCCTCTACACGAACGCTCGTCGAGTCGCCCTGTTTGTAGTAGACCGTAGGCGAACCGTGGACGTACACCTGCTCGAAGGCAGACGTTTTCCGCAATTGACTTACCTGCTCCTCATGCCTGTAGGAGCGTGTCACACACGACGTCAGCAGCACTGCGGCTGCCAGCATTCCAAATACACTTTTATTCATAATAATGTCTTTTTCGCTCTGTTTTTATAGTTTGACGCGTACAAGAGCGAAAAAGTTGCAAAGACGACACTTTTTTTCCCAGACTTTAATATGCCTCACGATATTTGGCCTCGTCCTTATCGTCGAGCATCGACAGATAGCTCTGATAGCGGCTCTGGGCAATATAGTGGTTTTCAAGTGCTTCCAGCACTGCACAGCCAGGCTCATGGGTATGGGTACAATTGCTAAAACGACAATCGGCCGAAAAACGGAATATCTCGCGGAAATAGCTCGTCAGTTCTTCAGGCTCCATGTCGAACGTGCCGAAGCCCTTGATGCCCGGAGTGTCGATGAGGTAGGAGGGTGGAAGGTGGAGGGTGGAGGGTTGAAGGTGGAGGGGTATCATCTCGCTGAATGTGGTGGTGTGCATACCCGTGTTGTGAGCATCGCTAATTTCTGCCGTCTTGAGGTTGGCATCTGGTACGAGCCGATTGATAAGGGTGCTCTTCCCTACCCCGCTATTGCCACTGAGCAACGTGATCTTGCCTTCGAGCAGAGGGCGCAGTTCTTCTACGCCCTCGCCTGTAGCAGCAGATATCTGGCTACATTCGTAGCCGATGTTCTCATAGAGTGCGACCATCATCTGCTGGTAGTGACGCTCATCGTCACTGAGCAGGTCGGTCTTGTTAAAGACAAGGTGTACGGGCACGCGATAAGCCTCTGCCGAGGCCAGGAAGCGGTCGATAAAGGTTGTTGAGGTCTGCGGACGGTTCACGGTAACCACAAGCAATGCCTGATCGACGTTAGCCGCTATGATATGGCTCTGCTTCGACAGGTTCTGCGATTTTCGGATGATGTAGTTGCGACGGTCCTCAATCTCCGTGATGAAAGCGACCCCTCCCGACCTCCCCGAGGGGGAGGAGCAAGCGCTCACATCAGTTCCCTCCCCCTCGGGGAGGGTTAGGGAGAGGTTCACCCTGTCGCCCACAGCCACGGGGTTGGTCGACCGGATGCCTTTCAGCCGGAAGTTGCCTTTAATCTTACAGTCAACAAGCTGGCCATCGTCCGTACGGACGGTGTACCAGCTTCCTGTATTTTTGACTACGAGTCCTTTCAAACCTCAAACCATCAAACGGTCATTATCTCCTTGTTCTTGGCTTCAATGAGCGTGTCGAGCTTCTTGATGTACTTGTCGTGGATCTTCTGCAACTCCAGCTCGGCATCCTTCTCGTTGTCCTCGCTCAGTCCGTCCTTGATGGCCTTCTTCAGCTTGTCCTTGATGTCGCCACGCACGTTGCGTACCTCGACCTTGGCCTTCTCGGCAATCTTGTTGCACTGTTTCACCAGGTCGCGACGGCGCTCCTCAGTAGGCTGCGGAATGGCTAAGCGGATCATCTCGCCATTGTTCTCAGGCGTGATGCCTACATCGCTGTCCATGATGGCCTTCTCAATGTCCTTGATTTGCTTGCGGTCCCAAGGCTTGATGGCAATGGTACGCGCATCAGGACAGTTCACGGTAGCCACCTGGTTCAGGGGCACCTTCGACCCATACGAGTTCACTCTAACACCGTCCAGGATGGCCACATTGGCACGTCCGGCACGTATGCGGTTCAGTTCCTCTTCCAAGAACATGGCCGCCATCTCCATTCTCTCTTCTGCGTTCTGCAGTGTTTCTTTTACGTCAATCATATCAATTGAATACTTTAATTTTCGCCCCCAAATTTAGTGTATTTTTTTTAAATGAGCAACAAAACAACGAAAAAATCAGAAAAAAAGTGAGTTAAATGTCCGCATTTCCCAATAAATTCATACCTTTGCAGCAGAAAGCTAATCAAATTATTACATTTATGATATTAAGGAAACTCTTTATGGCCATGCTTCTGACAGCCTCAACGACAGTAATGGCCGATGACTATGCCTACTTGAACGTGACCCAGACCGATGGTGGCGAGAACAGCTTTACCGTAAGCAAAATCAGCAAAATCACCTTCAGTACGACAAACATGATTATCACCCTGTCTGACGGCACCACCTCTGAGCTGCCCTTGGCCAGCCTGAACAAGATGTTCTTCACCGACGAGAGTACCGGCATCGCCTCGCTCACGACAAGCGGTTCGAAAATCAGCCTGAATGACGGCACCCTCCATGTCAATGCGCCGAGAGGTTCAGTAGTATCCTTATATAATATGGAAGGCAAGATGCTGCGCACCGTCACCGCCCAGGGCGAAGACACACAGATTAGCGTCAGCGGCCTCACCAAGGGTGTCTATATTGTGAAAGTGGGCAACAACGCCAAGAAAATCATGAACAAGTAGACCTTATAGTTCCAGAACAACACCATGAGAAGGATACTATCATTTCTCATTGCCCTTATCGCCGTGACGGCAATGACGGCACAGACCATGAACGTGAAGCTTGGCCAGGTCGTCTATCAGATGCCCGCAAGCCAGGTCGAGGAGATGCTTTTCTCTGAGGGCACTCTCCTGACTATTATGGAACGCCCGTTCACCATCAGCGACATCAGCGAGATCTACATCGACGACACCGAAGTAGAAGACAACACGGTGAGCGTGAAATACGACGGCGCGACAGCCACCGTCTACGTGGCGGGCAACATTGCCAAGCACGTGTCGGCCACCGTCAGCGGTGCCCACGTGAGCATTGAGCAGGGCGACGACGTGAGTGAGGAGATCACCTACACGCTATCTGGCTCCTCTGCCGACGGCGAGTTCTACATGACTGGCTCGTACAAGGCAACCATTGAGCTTAACGGACTTACGCTGACCAACCATACACCTGTCTATAGCGGTGCTGCCGTCTGCATCATGGATGGCAAGCGCATAGACCTGAGCGTAAAGAAGGAAACGGAGAATACCCTGACCGACGCTGCCACTGGCTCGCAGAAGGCTGCCCTCTACTGCAAAGGACATCTGGAAATGAAGGGACAGGGCACACTGAACATCTACGGCAAGGCGGCTCACGGCATCAAGAGTGCCGAATACATGCAGATGCGCAAGTGTACGGTGAACATCATGGAGGCAGTGCAGGACGGTATCTCCTGCGACGAGTACTTCCTCATGGAGAGCGGCACACTGACCATCAAAGGCACGGGCGACGATGCCCTGCAATGCGACATCGACGGTGCAGAGAGCACTGGCGTGACCACCGACCATGAAGGTGAGGACACAGGCAACATCTATATCGAAGGCGGAACGCTGAACCTCACGGTGACTGCCGACGGTGCCAAGGGCATGAAAGCCGATGGCGACGTAGTGATAAAGGACGGCACGCTGAACGTCACCCAGAGCGGATCGATTATCGCTGCCGAAGACCTGAGCTACCCCACGTCGGTAAAAGCCGAAGGCAACATCAGCATCAGCGGAGGCACCATCACCATCGTCAACACAGCCGATGGCGGTAAGGGTATCAGTGCCGACGGTGCCGTGACCATCGACGAGAGCAACGCTACGGTCCTTATCGACATCACTGCCAACGGAAAGGGCGGTACGGCCGAGACCACTGGCGGTTCGTCAACCGAACCGGAAGTAACCACGTCGTACAAGGTCTACGTCAGTCTGCCCACAAGTGGCGGCGGCGGTCCTGGCGGTGGTTCTGGTGGCGGTGCCTGGAAAAGCGTCTACCTCTACAAGAGCGACGGCACACTGGTGCAGCAACTCACCTCGACCGTCAACAAGTCGAACGGCTACTCTACCGTGACTTTCTACTATTATGATTTCGGACAGGCCGACAGCGGCACGTACTACTTCAAGAGCGACGACTACAACTCGCGCGGAACGGTCTATACCATCCGTTCAGCCACGTTCAGCGGTCCCACTTCTGGCAGCGACATCTATTACAGCATATCCAACAGCTATCAGACCAGCGGCTCCACCCGCACCTACCAACTCTCGAACGTGACCAACACTTACGGTGGTTCGAGCGATATCAGCGAAGATACGGGCACCTCGTACAACGCCATGGGCATCAAGGCCGACGGCAACCTGACCATCAGCGCTGGTACAGTCAAAGTAAAGAACTCGGGCGAGATGAGCAAGAGCATCAAGTCAAAGGCCACCGTAACCATCGATGGCGGCACCGTCACTCTTACTCCGAGCGGACAGATGAAGGTTATCAACAACGACGCCTCCTACAGCTCGGCCATCAAGACCAAGGACTTCGTGATGAACGACGGCACGCTGACCATCAACGCATCAGGTCAGGCCAGTCGTGGCATCACTGCCACGAACATCACCACCAATGGGGGTACACTCAATATTACCAACAGCGGTGCCGGCGTAACGGGTACCAACGACAACTATACTGCCAAGGGTATGAAGGCCGACACGAGCATCAAGCTGAATGCCGGTATCATCACCATCAATATGAGTGGTACAGGCGGCAAGGGCATCAAGAGTGCTGGCACATACACACAGGGGGTACAGGGAGGTGAAGGTCCCACGCTCAACGTAGCCACGACAGGCTCATCGCTTGGATCGACAGGCGGCGGCGGTGGTGGCGGATGGCCAGGAGGCGGTTTTCCTGGCGGACAGTCAAGTGGGTCCAGTGCCAAGGCCATCAAGGTGCAGGGAACGGTTTACGTCTATGGCGGTACTTCTGAGATTACAACCATGACCGACGGTGCAGAGGGACTGGAGTCGAAGACTGCCGTTTACATCGAAGGTGGTAATCACTACCTCTTCTGCTATGACGACTGCATCAACTCGAGCGGCAACATCTACTTCAACGGAGGTGTCACCGTCTGCTACAGCAACGGCAACGATGCCGTCGACTCGAACGCAGGGCGCTCAGGTGCCATCACCATCGGCAACGGTGCTGCTTTTGCCTATACGTCGAAAGGCTCGCCTGAGGAAGGATTCGACTGCGACAACAACTCCTACATCCAAATCACTGGTACGGGCATCGGCATCAGTGCCGGCGGTTCACAGGGTGGAGGTTCCAGCAGCACCATCAGCAATGCCAAGCAGGGCTATAAGTTTGTTACCAGCAGCGTCAGCTACCAGGCTGGTCGCTACTACACGCTGTCCGATGCATCGGGCAACAACCTCGTTACCTACAGTTTCCAGGCCAACGTGTCGAGCACGCTCTCGCTCATTACTGCCACAGGCATGGTGAAGAGTTCAAGCTATACCGTGAAGTACAGCACAACAGCTCCTTCCGATGCCACCACAGCCTGGCACGGCCTGTATATTGGCTCATCGGCTACTGGAATCACTACTGCCGTGAGCAGCTTTACAGCACAGTAGGGGCAAGCCAATAGGGCTAACAAGGCCAATAAGCCCTATTAGCCCAATTAGCCCAATAAGAACCAAAAAAATCGCGCAGCGTTGCTGCGCGATTTTTGTTTATTGTATGGGGAATTCGAAGAAGAAGGTGGAGCCTTCGCCAGGCTTCGACTTCACAGTGACACTGCCTCCAAGGCTATAGGCCATCGTGCGACAGATACTCAGTCCGAGGCCTGCTCCTGGCACAAACTCGTCGACCTTGAAGAAACGCTCGAACACGCGTTCCTGATTCTCTTTTGCAATGCCAATACCCGTATCCTTCACCCAAATGCGAATACGACCGTCGGCAGGAGCATCGTAACCCAATGTAATCTTTCCTTCATTCGTAAACTTCACTGCATTCGACAACAAGTGCTTCACCACCTCAATCAGCCTATTTAGGTCGGTGGTGATGGGCTGTTGCTCACAGGCAAACTGCACGTCAAAGCCTACGCCAGGCTTCGTTTCCTTCATAAAGCGGTCGGCCTGCTCCTGAAGAATCAGGTTCAACTCGAAGTTCGACATCACCATTTCCTCTTGACCTGCCTCAATCTTCGAGATATTCACTACATCGTCGATGATGACCAGCAGCTTCTGCGTATTCTCATGCACGAGGTCGAGCAGTTGCTGCCGCTCGTCCGGATCCTGCACATCAGGCAGCACACTCGTAAAACCGATGATGGCATTCAGCGGTGTACGTATCTCGTGGCTCATGTTGGCAATGAAAGCAGTCTTCAGCCGGTCGCTCTCCTCTGCACGGTTACGCGCATTGACCAGTTCCTGTTCCAGGTTCTTGCGGTCGTCAATACGCATCGAGGTGCCCACGACACGCTTGGGCATGCCGTCGACGTCGCGCTCGGCCACGATGGCGTAGCTCTCACTCCAATAGGTCTTCTTAGTATGAGGAAGTCTGATCTGGTATTCTTCATGACCCTCCTCACGCACGCCCTGACACAGCTCTTCTATAACTCTCGTCACACGTTCCCTGTCTTGGTCGGGCATCGCAGCCACCAGTTCCTTACCCATAGCAGGAACGAATGTGTCGCTTTTGTCGCGGTAGTCGTTGTCAAACACGATTTCCCTCGTCTTCGCATCGATATGCCACGTAGAAAGTCGCATGGTCTTCAGCACGAAGTCGAATTCAATATTGTTCTTCTGGAGTTTTCCAAGCTGCTCAAGCTCGTATGCTAACTCCTTTCCCTTACGTCTCTGCCAGAAAACAAGCACAACGGCAAAGAGCAAAAGACCGACAAACAACACAAGTATGATAATGTCGGTGAGCTGTGATTGCTGGCTTGTATATAGAAGGAGTTCGGTCATAGTTAATGGTTCGATTCATTTCCTCGGTTGCAAAATTACAAAAAAGTTAGGAGTTAGGAGTGTGGGAAGGAAAGTTTTTTCATCCGCACAAGTTATAAAAAAAGTTAAACCTCTGCTGATAACTGCTGCGAGCAGCCCCCAAACTCCCAACTCTTTCGTAACTTTGCACCGAATTATACAAACAAATAATGGAGCAAATAGAACTCATCGCCAAAACGTTCATGGGACTGGAACCTGTGTTGGCGAAAGAATTGACCCAGTTAGGGGCCGACAATGTACAAATAGGTAGACGCATGGTGTCGTTTACGGGTGATAAGGAAATGATGTATCGTGCCAATTTTTCTCTGCACACGGCCATCAAGATATTAAAGCCCATCAAGCACTTCAAGGCTCTCAGTGCCGACGACGTCTACGAGGAAATCAAGAAAATGGACTGGACTGAATATCTGTCGGACGACAGCACCTTTGCCGTCGATGCCGTGGTGTTCAGTGAGGAGTTTCGCCACTCCAAGTTCGTGAGCTACAAGGTGAAGGATGCCATCGTCGACCAGTTCCGTGAGAAGACTGGCAAGCGTCCCAACATCTCTGTGGCTAATCCTGACCTGCGGCTACACATCCATATCGCTGAGAGCGACTGCACGCTGTGCCTCGACTCCAGCGGCGAGAGCCTACACCGACGCGGCTACCGTCAGGAGAGTGTCGATGCACCACTGAACGAGGTGCTTGCTGCAGGCATGATTATGATGAGCGGCTGGAAGGGTGATACCGACTTTATCGATCCGATGTGCGGCAGCGGCACGCTGCTCATCGAGGCTGCCCTCATTGCCCGCAACATGGCTCCCGGCCTGTTCCGCAAGGAATATGCCTTCGAGAAGTGGCCCGACTTCGATGCCGACCTCTTCGACAGCATCTATAACGACGACTCTCAGGAACGCGAGTTCAAGCACCACATCTACGGCTACGACATCGACATGAAAGCCGTCAACACTGCCCGTCTCAATGCGAAGGCAGCGGGCCTCACTGCCGACATCACCGTCGAGCAGCAGGACTTCAAGGACTTCACCCAGCCCAAGGAGAAAAGCATCATCGTAACCAACCCGCCATACGGCGAGCGCATATCCACACCCGACCTCTTAGGCACCTACCGCATGATAGGCGAGCGCCTGAAGCATCAGTTTGTGGGTGGCGACGCCTGGATTCTCTCCTATCGCGAGGAGTGCTTCGAGCAGATAGGCCTGAAGCCTTCGCTCAAGATTCCCCTCTACAACGGTTCGCTCGAGTGCGAGTTCCGCAAGTACCAGCTCTTCGACGGTAAGATGCGCGAGTTCCGCAGCGAGGGCGGCACGGTGAAGACCGACGAGGAGAAGCGCCAGATGGCCGAGAAGCACCGCTTCAAGAAGGTGCGCGAGTTCAAGGAGCGCATCAGCCAGCAGGAGGAGAACGAGGATGCCGACATCCGTTCCTTCACCTTCCACCACAAGGAGATAAAAGCGACGAAGCGTGAAGAGAGAAGCGAGAAGAAGGAGAACCGCTTCGAGCGCAAGGACTTCAAGCGCGAACGCCAGGAGAAAGACGAGCGCGGCTACGGCAAGCAGGGCGACCGCCGGGGCGGCTTCAAGCAGCGCAACGACCGTCGTGACGGATTCAAGCAGGGCGAGAACCGTGGTGGCCACGAGCGTTTCGACCGTCAGGGCAAAGGTGGTAAGAAGCCATTCAGCAAAGGAACCCGCAAAAGTTTTGGACGCCATGATGAAGATTAAGTCCCGCAGAGCCATAACGGTCATTGTCTGTTGTTTATTGGTAAGCGTCGTGTCAGCACAAGAGAAACGCCTCTTCACCCTCGAAGACCTGAACTTCGGTGGTCGCAACTATCACAGCCTGCGTCCGCAGAACATGTTCCTCACCTGGTGGGGCGACCAGCTTATGTACCAGGATGCCGAGGAAGGCGGCACTATCGATGCCAAGGGACAGAAGCAGAAACTCTTCGACCTGGATCAGGTGAACTTTCCCCTTACCGCTTCCCACGAGGTGAGAGACCGCGTCTACCGCTCGGCCTACAACGCCCTGTATCCGTATCCAGGCCAGCCGCTGGTACTGTTGAAGAACAGTTCCCACCAGATTCTCTACAACTGGAAGACCGGCAAGTCTGAATGGGTGCAGACCCTCGAAGGAGCCACCGTGACGTCGTGGAGCAAGGATTCGCGTGCCCTGGCCTACAAGAAAGCCGACATGCAGCTGTACGTGCGCGATGCCGACGACAACGAGCACTGCCTAACCACCGACGGCTCACGCGAGATAGTCTATGGCGAGGCCGTACATCGCAACGAATGGGGCATCGACGAGGGACTTTTCTGGAGTCCCGACGGCCAGCGGTTGGCTTTCTACCGCATGGACCAAAGCATGGTCACCGACTATCCGCAGGTGAATATCGACCCTCGCGTGGCCGAACTGGAGCCCGACAAGTACCCCATGGCAGGTATGACCTCGCATGTGGTCACCGTTGGCATCTACGACCTGAAGACAAAGAAGACCATCTACCTGAAGACTCCGCAAGGCAGTGTGCTCGGTGATTCTGTCACCGACAGCCGTCCGGTCTACTTCACCAACATCGCTTTCTCGCCCGATTCCAGGACCGTCTATATGTTCGAGCTCAACCGCGACCAGAACGACTGCCGCCTCGTCGCCTACGATGCCCTGACTGGCCAGCGCCTTGCCGAGCTCTACCGAGAGACCAGCCCGAAGTACGTGGAGCCCCTGCACCCCATACAGTTCCTTCCCTGGGATGCCTCGCAGTTTGTCATGCAGAGCCAGCGCGACGGCTACAACCACCTGTATATATATAATGTACGCGGGAAGCTGGTACGACAGCTCACCAGCGGCCCCTGGGTCGTACTCGACGTGATTGGCTTCAACCAGAAGCAGAAGTCCGTCATCATCGCCTCCAACGAGCGTCACCCCCTGCAGCGCAATCTCTATGCCGTTGACGTCAAGACGGGACGCCGCACCTCGCTCGACAATGGCGAGGGTGTCCATCGTGCCTCGCTCTCAGCCACAGGACAGCAGCTCTACGACAAGTGGACATCACCCACCGTGCCCAACAGCATTGACATAGTAAAAACCTCAAGCCTCAAAACCTCAAACCTCCTGACGGCTGAAGATCCTTGGCAGGACTTCGTCGTGCCCCAATACGAAAGCGGAAGCCTGAAGGCTGCCGATGGCACCACCGACCTCTACTGGCGCATGGTAAAGCCCGCCGACTTCGACCCTGCCAAGAAATATCCTACGGTGGTCTACGTCTATGGCGGTCCCCATGCCCATAACGTCGAAGCCTCATGGCACTGGTACAGCCGGTCGTGGGAGACCTATATGGCCCAAAAAGGCTACATCCTCTTCATCCTCGACAACCGCGGCTCTGAAAACCGCGGACGCGACTTCGAGCAGGTCACCTTCCGACAGCTTGGACAGGTCGAGATGCAGGACCAAATGAAGGGCGTCGAGTTCTTGAGCACCCTACCCTACGTCGACATGTCGCGACTCGGTGTCCACGGCTGGAGCTACGGCGGCTATATGACCATCTCGCTCATGACCAACTACCCCGACGTGTTCAAGGTGGGCGTGGCAGGCGGGCCCGTCATCGACTGGCAGTGGTACGAGGTGATGTACGGCGAGCGCTATATGGACACGCCCGAACAGAACCCAGAGGGCTATGCCAAGACCTCGCTCATCAGCAAGGCCAAGAACCTTAAGGGCAAGCTACAGATCATCATCGGTTACAACGATCCCACCGTCGTGCCCCAGCATGCCCTCTCCTTCCTCAAAGCCTGCGCCGAGGCCGGCACCCAGCCCGACTTCTTTGCTTATCCCGGCGAGGGACACAACATGAGGGGCCACAACAGCGTACACCTGCACGAGCGCATCACCCAGTATTTCGAGGACTACCTGAAATGATTGTTCATCCGAATCCCATTTCCCCAATCAGGGAACTGGGATTTTTCTATATTGACGTCACCCGCTAGTAACCTGCCCTGTTTGGCGCGGCTGCGTACAATCAATTTGAACGTAGTTCAGAAATCCATCAACGCTTGATTGCGATACAAAGTCGACGAGTTTGTTCAACAAAGTCGACGAGTTTGTCTAACAAAGTCGACGACTTTGTATCATGAAACAAGCTCCACGGGTGATGGAATAGGATGGCAATAAAACATCCGTTGAGTCACTTTTTGCAAGAAACTTTTGGCAGATTGAGATTTGTTTGCTACTTTTGCACGAAGAAAAAGTGTAATGAGTAAAAATTGCAAGCAAATACAATCAATAACGTAAAAAATGTATAGGACAAAGACATGTGGCGAGCTGCGGCTCGCCGATGCCGGCAGCGAAGTGAAACTGGCCGGATGGGTACAGCGCACGCGCAAGATGGGTGGCATGACATTCGTCGACCTGCGCGACCGCTATGGTATTACACAGTTGGTGTTCGACGAGTCGAAAGACGCTGCGCTCTGTGAGCGTGCGAACAAGCTGGGACGCGAGTTCTGCATACAGGCCGTGGGCCAGGTGAGCGAGCGCCAGTCGAAGAACCCGAAGATGCCTACTGGCGACATCGAGATACTGGTATCGGAGCTGAACGTGCTCAGCGAGAGCCTCACGCCTCCCTTTACCATTGAGGACCAGACCGACGGCGGCGACGACATCCGCATGAAGTACCGCTACCTGGACCTGCGCCGTTCGGCCGTGCGCAAGAACCTGGAGCTGCGCCACAGGATGACCATCCTCATCCGCAACTTCCTTGACAGCCGCAACTTCATCGAGGTGGAGACACCCATACTCATCGGCTCGACGCCCGAGGGTGCACGCGACTTTGTGGTGCCCTCGCGCATGAATCCCGGACAGTTCTATGCCCTGCCGCAGAGTCCGCAGACGCTGAAGCAGCTGCTGATGGTCTCTGGCTTCGACCGTTACTTCCAGATAGCCAAGTGCTTCCGCGACGAGGACTTGCGTGCCGACCGCCAGCCGGAGTTCACGCAGATTGACTGCGAGATGTCGTTCGTAGAGCAGGAGGACGTGCTCGAGGTCTTCGAGGACCTGGCCCGCCATCTGTTCAAGGAGGTGCGCGGCGTGGAGCTGCCCCCGCTGCAGCGCATGACGTGGCACGAGGCCATGCGCCGTTTCGGTTCGGACAAGCCCGACCTGCGCTTCGGCATGGAGTTCGTAGAGCTAATGCCCCAGCTGAAGGGCACCGGCACGTTTCCCGTGTTCAACGAGGCCCAATATATCGGTGGTATCTGCGTGCCTGGCTGTGCCGACTACACGCGCAAGCAGCTCGACCAGTTGACCGACTTCGTGAAGCGTCCGCAGGTGGGCGCCAAGGGACTGGTCTACGTGAAGTTCAACGCTGACGGCACGGTGAAGTCGAGCATCGACAAGTTCTACGAGCCTGAGGTGTGGCAGCAGGTGAAGGAAGCCTGCGGTGCGAAGGACGGCGACCTGGTGCTGATACTCAGCGGCGACAATGCCAACAAGACGCGCGTGCAACTCTGCACCCTGCGCTTGGAGATGGGCGACCGCCTGGGCCTGCGCGACAAGGACAAGTTCGTGTGCCTCTGGATCGTAGACTTCCCGCTATTCGAGTGGAGCGACGAGGAGCAGCGCCTCATGGCTACGCACCATCCGTTCACGATGCCTAATCCTGATGATATCCCCTTGCTCGATACCGACCCGGCCAAGGTGCGGGCCGTGGCCTACGACTTCGTGTGCAACGGCGTCGAGGTGGGCGGCGGCTCGCTGCGTATCCACGACGGCAAGCTGCAGGAGAAGATGTTCCAGATCCTGGGCTTCACGCCTGAGCGGGCCATGGCCCAGTTCGGCTTCCTCATCAACGCCTTCAAGTACGGTGCACCGCCCCATGCTGGTCTGGCATTCGGTCTCGACCGCTTCGTCAGCCTCATGGCTGGTCTCGACAGCATCCGCGACTGCATCGCCTTCCCGAAGAACAATAGCGGACGCGACGTCATGCTCGATGCTCCCGGAGAGCTCGATCCCAAGCAGTTGGAAGAGCTGCAACTGAAGGTTGAGCTGACCGAATAATCGAAGTATCCCACCCTCTCCTCTTTCCTCAAAGAAGAGTCAGGGTGGGACACTTTTATTAAGAATCTGCTTCGATTATCGTAGCCTTGATGCGGTCGCTGCATTGTTCCATCAACCACTTCGGTGTGCTGGTGGCACCACAAATGCCGATGGTCTCTACATCGTGCAGCCATTCGGCATGGATATCGTCAGGACCCTCGATGAGATAGGTACGCGGATTGACACGCAAACATTCGTTGTAGAGCACGCGACCATTACTGCTCTTACGTCCGCAGACAAAGAAGATAAGGTCGTGGCGGGCAGCAAACTGAGAGATGCTCGACATGCGGCCAGCCACCTGTCGGCAGATAGTGTCGAACGAACGGAACGTAGCAATAGGGGCGATGTGCGAGGAGATATAGTCGATGATGAGATGGAACTCGTCGAGCGACTTCGTGGTCTGGGAATAAAGGAAGATGTCGCGAGTGAAATCGAGCTTTTTCACATCATCGAACTTCTCGATGACGATAGCCTCGCCTTTGGTCTGACCCACAAGTCCCAACACTTCTGCATGGCCGTTCTTGCCAAAGATGACAATCTGGGCAATTGGGGCATCTGATTGACACGGATTCTCACGTGACAGCTCGAACTGCTGCTTAATGCGTCGTTGTAACTGGAGCACCACGGGGCATGTAGCGTCAATAATCTCAATATTATTGCGTAAGGCTATTTCGTAGGTCTCGGGTGGTTCGCCATGGGCACGGAGGAGCACCTTGGCATCGTGGAGCTGCGCTAATTCGTCGTGGTTGATGGTGATGAGTCCCAGCTGGCGCAGTCGCTCGCACTCCATGCTGTTGTGAACGATATCGCCAAGACAATAAAGTGTACCACCACGAGCCAGCTCTTCCTCAGCCTTCTTGATGGCCGTGGTCACGCCAAAGCAAAAGCCGCTGCCGTTGTCAATCTCGATGGTCATTTCCTTAGTTCGTTAAAGTACTGGTCAAGCAGGTCGGCAGCAGCCACGAAGCTGGTCTTCTGGCCTTGGAGCACAGACTGCTCGGCAAGCGGGAGCTGCTGCTGGATGAGCGGATTGTTGTAGAAGTTCAGGCGCAGGTGCTCGTTGATACTCTCGTACATCCAGTACTTTGACTGCTCGTTGCGGCGATAGTCAAAGTAGCCGTTCTGCTTCACGAAGTCGAAATACTCGTAGATCATATCCCACACTTCCTTTACGCCCGTTCCATAGAAGCCGCTGTAGCACAGCACCTTGGGCAACCAGCCGCTCTCGGGCATGGGGAAGAAGTGGAGGGCATTGCGGAAATTGGTAGCGGCCATGTGGCAGCGATCCACGTTGTCGCCGTCGCACTTGTTGATGACAATGCCGTCCGAGATCTCCATGATGCCGCGCTTGATGCCCTGCAGCTCGTCGCCCGTACCTGCCACCTGGATGAGCAGGAAGAAGTCGACCATAGAATGGCAGGCCGTTTCGCTCTGCCCCACGCCTACGGTCTCGACGAAAATCTTGTCGAAGCCCGCTGCCTCGCAGAGGATGATTGTCTCACGTGTCTTACGGGCCACGCCGCCCAAGGAACCAGCCGAGGGACTGGGACGTATGAACGAGTCGGGATGGACGCTGAGCTTCTCCATGCGCGTCTTATCGCCAAGGATGCTTCCCTTGGAACGTTCAGACGAAGGGTCAATGGCAAGCACGGCAAGCCTACCGCCTTTCTCCTTCAGCAGATGGATGCCAAACTCGTCGATACTCGTAGACTTGCCAGCACCAGGCACGCCACTGATACCGATGCGCACGCTATTGCCACTATAGGGCAGACAGCGCGCAATCACCTCCTGGGCACGCTGCTGATGATCAGGGTTCACACTCTCAATGAGGGTCACGGCCTGCGAGAGGATGGTGACGTCGCCCTTGACGATACCCTCGACCATCTCACTGACGGTCAGCTCGCGACGACGGAAGCGTGAACGCTTCAAATAGGGATTGATAATCGACGGCTGCTCTACGCCGTTGTTCACTTGCAGACCTGCAAATTCTGAGCTATTCTCTGGATGTTCCATTGTACTTGGGGAGTTAGGGGAAGTTAGGGGACAATACTTCTTTTATCTAACATTGATATTGATGACGACCTTGGCATTATCCGGATCGTTAGTAATCATCAGCACACGAGGTTTCTGTCGGGCTTTCAGCAACTGGTCGGGCTCGACGCTCACTTTAAGCTTCGTCTCTTCGCCAGGATGTAGCTCACGCTTGCCGAGCGTCAGCTTCATGCCACCGGTGAACATCTGCAGAGACGATATGTTGAGCACCGACTGCCCCAGATTGGTAATGGTAATGGTCTCGGTCTTCTTCAGTTTACCATCAATCTGTCCAAAATCGAGATTGCTGGCCGATAGTTTCATCTTTGGTGCAAACTTCTTGGCAGCACCATCGAACGTCGACATGTCGGGAAGCAACACCACGGAGACAGGCAGCTCGGTTTCGCTGCCCACCTTCTCGCCCAGCTTCGAAGCAAGATAGACCGAGGTCTGGGTGAGTCCCATACCATGAATATTGTTCGAGTTGAGTGTCAGCGTGACCTTGCCCTTCTGACCCGACTCCAACGTCTCTGGGATAACCAGTGCCTTGAGGTAGGAAGGCAGATGGAGCACGTTGGGCTGCATGCGCTCGCTGGTACTATTGAGGATGTTGATGACCACCTCAGGATGGTCGCCCTTGTTCACATTGTCGAACTCTATATGATTCATATCGGTCATCAGCGAACCCAAGGTGAAAGGATAGTTGCCCGAATAGTCCTCCCATTCAGCGAGCACCACACCCTTCATCATCACATAGACAGGAGCCTTGGATCCATTGCTGTAGATGGCGGCCTGCTTCTGGAAATGTCCCAGCATGCGGGCATCGTAGGTGAGCCGCAGCATGAACTTCTCACCGGGGCCAAGGCTCTTCTTGGGCAGTTCCACACTGGTACAACCGCAATCGGTACGCACCTCGCTGATTGTCAGGTGGCGCAGTCCTTTGTTCTTGATTTCAAACTCAGCCGTGATGGGCATCATGTAGCCCGTACGGCCACAGTCAATGGTGGTCTTCGTTACGCTCAACTTCTGCGCACTGGCAGGAACAGACGAAAGGAAGAAGACGAGCGACAGTCCTACGACCTTTCCGATTATCGGGATAATTTTCATTTTCTCTTGTATCAGTTTATCACTTTGAATGTTCATATTTTGGTGTTTATTTCACACAATGCAGCGTCACGCCAGGTGCAAGCCCATGGAACTCTGGAGCATAAGCGCACTGTACGGTGCATGTGCCCGTCCCATACTCGCCTTCGCGGTCGACGTAGTACTCAGTCTCAATGACGTGTTTTCCCTTGGACAGCATGTCGAAGTAATAGTTCGTGGCATTGTCCTTCGGCGAGCAGTAATAGCCGCGACGATAGCCACTGAGCTGGTTCACAGGCTCCAGACAGGCGGCACGCTTGTCTACGACCTGCACAAAGTCATAGTCGCGGTCGGCCTCGATGGTGATGCGCACCTTGATGCGAGAGCCCACCTTTAATGGAGAATTGAGAATGGAGAATGGAGAATCGGCTTCTGCACCAAGAATCTCGCGTTTCACGCTGATACCGCTGCTCTGAGCCTTGATGTCGGCAACGGGTTGCATGAACTGGGCATAGACGGCACCCCATGAGGTACCCTGAGAAGTCTTCTTAGCAGTAAAGGACTTTTGGCCTGTATAGGACTGTGAGGTCTTCACGTAGCCAACGCCTGCAGTAGCGTCGCTGGTGTCGAGGAGGTTGCCGTCGATGCTGAGAGCAGGAGTAGAGGAGCGCTGAAGTGCGGGAGTGCGAGAGTGCAGGAATGCGTAGATGACATCGATACTGTTAAGCGGCGTGTCCCAAGCCTGTGTGCGCTTCTCCTGCAGCAGCCAGCGCTGCATCTCCTCTATGGTCTTTGTGTCGTTGGGTGTGAGTCGCTGAATAGCCTCGATGGCAGCCACCTGTGTGGGTATGCGATAGTCGCGCCACGAATAGCCTGCACGCGGAGTGTCGTAGTAGCGTCCCATCTCTTCTTTATATACGGTGTATTCCTTCAGGCTCTTGATATAAAGAGGTGAATTGAGCACGATGGCACTCATAGCCTTCTCGTAGATGGTCTGGCTCTTCACGTCCTTCTTCAACAGGTTCTTCAGATAGGTCTGTGCCTGCTGCACATTGACAGGCTGCTTACGCCCGTCGAGCGTCGAGAGGTAAAGGTATTGTAAGGCCTTGAACGTGGGGAAGGTCTGCTTGACGCCCTTCTTCATTCCCGCTGACGCGCCTACCCGTAGCCTTTCCTGCTTTTTCATCTCGGCCACCAACTCAAGAATCTCCTTGTTCATAAACTTGAAAGCGTTGTCAAGCAGCGCCCGAGTGTTGTCTTTCGTGCCCGTCATTTGGTTCAGTCGTACCAGCATCTCGCTGATTGAGACAGTCATATAGAACGAGCCTGGCATGCCTTCCCACCAGCTCCAAGAACCGTCGGCACGCTGCAGCTTCTTCACATTGTCGACAGCCGACTCCAAGCGCTGTCGCATCATGTTCTCGTCGAAGAAGTCAGCAAGACGCTGCTTCTGCTCAGCCTCACGGTCAGCATCCATTACCCACGGTGTTTCGTTGAGCAGCAAGTCTTTCAGTTCCTGATCCTTCTCAAGCTGACTCATCATTGATGTCTCACTGCCAGCCTCCCGCTTCCACATCTCGAACAAATGCTTGGCCGTAGGATTCTGGTCGAGGATGTACTTGCCGAGACTATTGGCATAGAGCGAAGCAGCCTGACACACGGCACAATTGTCGTGCGGATGGGCAATGGTAGGCAGGGCCTGAATCATCAGCCAGGCAGGGTTGTTTGTATACTCTACGGTGAGCTTTCCCGACTGAGAATCTTCGGGAATGAGTTTCGATAGGTCAATGGTCTTGGTACCTGGCTCGTTCTGAGTGAAGGGCACGGTAACGGTGACGCGCTCACGGTCAGGCAGGATGGGCAGGTAGTGCTGCTCGCCATCGCTGAACGTCTCGCCGCTAACCATCATCTTACATACCAACAAGGTCTTTCCATTGAACTTGGAACATGGGACATTAAACATGACGGCAGATGTTCCGTTGGCTTCGAGCTGACTTGGCTGTTGCTCATCGTAAACCACCTCTTCGGTCTCAGGGTCTAAGAGTTGCAGGCGGGTAGTGCCGTTCTTCACCTGTTCGGTCATGTTGAAGATGCGGGCCGAGATGGTGCCCTGATCGCCCATACGGAGGAAGCGCGGCACGTTGGGCTGAATCATCACATCCTTCTGTGCCACTGTCTCACCATCAATGTAACCACACATCATGTCCTTGGTGTGTGCAATGCCCATAAAGCGCCAAGTAGTGAGGCTCTCAGGCAGTGTGAACTTCAGGCTGACGCGACCCGTGCTATCGGCCAGAAGTTGCGGATAGAAGAAGGCCGTCTCCTGCAAATTCTCGCGCATCTGCACCTCTGGGCTTGTAGCGTCATCGCTGTTGGTCGTACTACTTTGCGATTCCTCGTCAGCATCACCTGCTACATCGAAAGCGCCAATGGCCGTATCCGTCATCCTCGCTTTTTGCGCACCAACAGCTACTTCGGCTAAGGCCATATCCCCCATCGCATTTACTGACGCTGACTTTGCCATCAACATCGTACCGTTGCCACGCACGCGAACCGCCCTACGCCCCATCCAGTAGTAAGGGAAGCAGTCAGAGTCGAAACGGCTGAAGTCCAGTTCCTTTACATTCAGGCTGTTTTCACGCTGATGGCCTTCGCAACCCGCACCTCCCCAATCGCTGAATATCCAGCGCAGAGAGGCCATGGGCAACCATGTGACTGGCTGCAACGTCCAGTTATGGGCAACAATCTGGTCAAGGCTCTTGTCATAAAGAGTGGCAAGGAGCTGGGGTTTGAGGTTTAAGGATTGAGAATTCTCAATCAACAGGGTCCACTCTTCCTGCTGACCGGGTGTAAGGCGGTCGCGGAAGGTTTCCCATCTCATCTTCAATGTCTTGTCGGGCAACGGGCGTCTAATCTGTGTTTCGTGGTGGTAGGTCTTGCCATTGCGCACCCAAGCAAAGCTAAGCGTCAAGCCGTTGCCATACTCTGGCTGATACGTGAGTTTGCGGTTGACGAGTTCGTTTTTCTTATCGACCGCTCCCTGCTCAATAATCGTATTTCCAGCCACAAGCGTGTAGACGATATGTACATCGTCTGAGGAACCCACTTGCAGGGTGACAGGCTTGCCATCATTGGAGAACTGCGAGTCCGAAACGTAGAACCAGTCGTCGGTCTCGGTGGCAGGCCGCTTGTCGTCGAGCGAGAACACGACGAACGAGCGTTCCAGCGTCTCACCTTCATATTCAGCCTTCAGTTCGTGCCTACCGCTCTTCAGCTTCGGTAGCGCGACGGACGTGTTCGACTGAACCGACTGCCACTTGCCACCGTCAATCTGGTAGCGAACGATGGCACTGACATGATTGCCAGCAGCATTTAGGACATGCAGCTTCAGCTGTGGCATCTCCTCGGCCAGCACTTTCTCAGGCAGGTCGGCGGTGAGGGCAGTCTTACGATTACCCAAAGGCAGTGAGAGCTGTCCCTGATGGGTCTCTCCGGCCTGATCGGTCACGTCGGCCGTGACTACGAAATGATAGAACAAGGGATGTTTCGACTTGGGCAGAATCATGGGCATCCGCACCTCGAAAGTGCCGTCGTCGGCAGTGATGGCCTCGCCGCTGAACACCTCTTCGCTCTGCAGGCCATTGCCTATATAGCCGCCCTGCCAGTAGCGATAGTAAGATATCCACCAATAAGCCATGCGACGCTCAACCTTGTACTTCACGCGGCCTCCCTGCACAGGCACGCCGCTATAACTGCGGGCCGTAGCCTTGACGGTGAGCGTGTCGCCGTCCTTGTAGTCCTGCTCCACCTTCGGAAACTCAACGTGGAACGTAGGACGTTTGTATTCCTCTACACGGATCGTTTGCGAATGATCGTCAATATGAATGGTGAAGCGTCCTGTCAGTGCCGACGTAGGCAACGTGAAATGGGTACTCACGGTGCCGTACTCATCGGTGACGAGCAGCTTTTCCTCCACCACTTTATAATTAGCGTCGCGCAATTCGGCATTCACCTGTTGGCCAGCCCTCACTTCATGTTCAAAGCCGTTGTCCACTTTGTAGAGGATGGCTGCGACGTTCACCGTCTGGCCAGGCCGGTAGATGGCGCGGTCGGTATAGATGGCCACCTCATTATTCGTACGTTCGTTCTCATAGTAACTGAAACCGCCATAAGCATTCAGTGAAGGGCAAGTTCGGTCGCTTTCCGTTGTGACGAACACATCATTAGGACGCTCTTGGTTCTTACACTGATAGACAGCCTCTCCCTTGCTGTCGGTAATGAGCGTTGAAAGCGTCTTGTCCTTCTCACCATGATAGCCCCAGCGTCTCATCAGCCGGATTTTGGCACCTGCAATGGGACGTCCCGTAGTGGCATTGACTGCCACATAGCGTAGCTGATTATCATGGTTGTTGGGCAATGCCTGAACCAGCACTCGCACGTCGCTGATAAAGAAGAGCGTACGCGACACCTCCGTCTTCGGCAGGCTTTCGACTTCCATCATATAGACTCCCACGGGCAGACCGCCCATCTGTAGCGAGTCTTCGTATAATTCATATTCCTTTTTTCCGCTGAAAGTACGTGTCTGCGTCAGCTCAGGCAGCAGCGTAAGTAGCGGCTTCAGCTTTTTGTAGTCCTCCTTATTATCAGGGTTGAGACTGGTGTCGCCGTCAACTTTCACCTTATATATTTTTATGGTAACCTGATCGACGCTACGCAAATCCCACAGTCTGAGGCTTTGCTCACGGTTGGGAATCCACACCTTGTGCTCTAAGCCAGCGAAGAACTGAGGGGCTGTGAGCCAACGACGGGAGTTGCGCAGCTCGTTCATGCGCTGCCATGAGCCCCATCGGGTCAAGGCCTCGTCGATATAGGCAATCTTCTGTTCGGCAGTGGCATCGGTATGGTCGCTCATGTAGTTATATCGTTCACAAGCCACCTCGCCACATTCAGACAGGTCGGCGTAGGCATTGGCCAACGAGTCGAGCCTGCCGATATAGCTGCTTTCCGATAGTTTGGAATCCTCGTCAGGTTCGTCTTGCAATAGCAGATAAAGCCCGCTCATCAACTGGGCACGGCGGTTCTGTGTGGTCATGTAATAATCATGCATAGGACGATACTGATTGGTTTCATGACCAATAAGGCTCAGCAGGTCGTCATTGTAGATGCGGCTGTCCCTTCCCTTCACCACGAAAGGCTGGTAATCGTCGGCCTTCACGGCAGCCAACTCGGCGGGATGGGCCATTGCTTTCTGATAGTAATCATCAGAAATGCTACGCCAGTCATCGCTGATTTCCGTATTGCTTTTATAGATTCGGCCCAACACGGCATAGTAGACCGCCTGCAAGGGAACTTCCTTGATAGTCTCGACCTTCAGTTGCAACCGTTCCACGGCAGGCTTCAGCGAGTCGGGACTCACCACGGTCTGTACACGAGCCTGCATCAGACTGGCTTTCAGCAGCTGGCCGTAGGCACGCTCCTTCTCTGCTTTCTGCGCAATCTTCTTCAACACTTGCAGCTCGGTCTGAGGCAAATCGCGCTCCTGTGCCTCTTCCACCTGCTTCCACAGGTTCGAGTATGTTTGTCCAAACAAAAAATTCATTGGCATGATGCAAGACAGAATAATAGTTGCTATTTTTTTTTGCATAACCGTCATTGTTCTTTGTTACTAAGAATTGTGTGTCGAGATACAGCACACGCACTTGCAAAGATACTCTTTTTTTCCCGATATGCCTATAACAAAACATAAGATTTAACGCATTTTCATTGATATCAACAAAAAGACTCATTTTTTTTGCTGTTTCGAATAATCTTTACTACCTTTGCAGCGGAAAGACTTGAAAACTAACTAAAGAAACAAAAAAAATGAAAGCAAAACTCTTCGTATGCCTCGCCATGCTGGCAGGTAGCCTTGCAGTTGATGCCCAGCAACTGGCCTTGACCTCCGGTCGTGCCAACTCACGCTCGGCCGTCGAAGCGAGCTCCGACGATTCTCACTCAATCGTTGCCTTCCCTGGTGCACAGGGATGGGGCCGCTTTGCCACGGGTGGACGAACCGGTTCTGTGTATCACGTGACCAATCTCAACGACTCAGGCTCGGGTTCGTTACGTGATGCCGTAAGTCAGCCAAACCGTATCGTAGTCTTCGACGTGGCAGGTGTCATCCGACTAACCAGTGGGCGCATCGTCTTTGCAAAGAATCTCTATGTGGCCGGACAGACGGCTCCTGGCGAGGGTATCACCGTCTATGGTGATGGTGTCAGTTTCTCGGGTGCTGATAATATCATCGTGCGATACATGCGTTTCCGCATGGGTGCCGTAGGTACGGCAGACAAGGACTGTGCAGGCGTGGCTAATGGTAAGAACATGATTTTCGACCATTGTTCCTTCGCCTGGGGACAAGACGAGAACTTCTCTATCAACTGGGACAACAAGGGTACCGCTCCACAGAACATCACGCTGATGAACTCAATCGTGGGCCAAGGACTGATGACCCACTCTGCCGGAGGACTGATACAGGGCGACAACATCACGCTCTACCGCATCCTGCTCGTGGACAACTCGACGCGTAACTTCAAGGTAAAGGGTACGAGCCAATATGTCAACAACCTCGTATACAACTGGAAAAATGCAGCCTACAACATGGGAGGCGACTCTGAGGGAACCAGCTACGTAAACATCGAGAACAACATGTTTATCAATGGTCCAGCCGTAGGCGGCGACTGTCTGACTGGCGGTAACGAGGACTTCCATTTCTACGGAGTCGACAACTGGCAGGACAAGAACCGCGACGGCAAATACAACCCCACAGAGTTTACCGGTAATGGCGGCGGCGACCGTCAGTCACAGCCATACGCTTATCCCGAGTTAGAGAAGTGGGCTGCCAACGACCTCGTGACGAAACTGCTGCCCGACGTAGGTGCTTCGCTGCCCTACCGTGATTTGGCCGACTGCTACATGGTCAGCGAGGTGCTGTCGTTCGGTACTGAGGGCAAGCTTATCACCAACGAGAACGAGCTGCCTATCGGCGTGCCCACAACATGGAAGATGTTCAAGGGAACGAAGCGCACCGATACCGACAACGATGGCATGCCCGACGAGTGGGAAACGCTCAACGGCACCGACCCCACGAAGAACGATGCCATGACCATTGCCTCGAACGGCTATGCCAACATCGAGAACTACATCAACAACATCACATGGGAAGACCGCCAGTACTACCTGCGCGCCCCGATGCTGCTGAATCTCGCTTCGGCTACACCTAACAGCCTGACACTATCGTGGGCCGACTTCTCAGACAACGAGGAAGCCTTCATCATAGAGATGAAGAAGGACGGCGCATTCACTGAGGTAGGACGCGTGACGGCCAACACCACAACCTATACCATCACCGATGCCTCACTCCAGCCTGCCACCGCCTATGAGGTGCGCGTCTGTGCCTCGGACGAAACAGGAAAATCTGACTATACTGACGTATTGACCGTAAAGACACGGCCTGAACAGAGTGACATCATAGACTGTGAGACTTTCGATGGAACAGGCGACGGCGAGTGGCTCATTGCCCCCACCGAGGATGAGACGATCACCCTAAGCGAACCAACGTCGAAGACCGCTGTTGTCGTACGCTCTGACGCTCACGTCACCATCGACGGAACAGGTTACATCAGTGGTTTGGCCTCGATGAACAAAACGGGGCAGGGTACACTGACTATTGCCTCAGACCAACAGTATGAAGGTGCCACAGTGCTACACCAAGGCGTCTACGAATTCTCAACCCTAAAGAATGGCGGTGTTGCCAGCGGTCTGGGCAAGAGCCAGGAATTTGCACAGAACTGGATCATGGACGGCGGCACCTACCACTACACAGGCCCGTCTACCGCTACCGACCGCTCAGCCAAACTGCTCAGCGATGGCAAACTTGAGATTGCCAACACAGGTGCGATAGTGACCATGAACGGCGGCTTCGAAGGACAGGGCAACCTGACCATTAGCGGACAGGGCACGCTCGCCGTGAACACAACGACCTGCTTCAAGCACGACGGCGACCTGCGCCTCGAGGGGGGAACGGTTAAGCTGAACAGCAAGGACATCAGCGACAAGGGCATCGGCTCGGCATCGCGTCTGGTTATGGCCGGCGGCACGTTCGTCACCGTGGGCAAGAACGAGGCCAACGTTACCTATAACTTCCCCATCGCGGTAGAGGCGGGCACAACGTCGACAGTCGACTTCGACCTCTGGAACACGAACAAGTGCACCGTGTCAGGCACGGGCACGCTGCAATGGAACGTTCACTACCTACGTGAATATATCGAGGGCAACTGGGACAATTTTACCGGACACCTTATTATAAATGGAACTGGCAAGGAAGGACAGAGCCAATTTGCTGTGCGCAACGGAACGGGCGTAAAGAACGCCACCATTGAGCTGAAAGGAAAGGCACAAGTGAACGGAGCCAAGAACCAGTCGACCTACTATCTTGGCGGTCTCTCCGGTGTTGCAGGAACGTATCTCTCAGGCTTCGATGTGAAGTCGGCTAATGGCAGCGGCACATGGATCGTGGGCACCGCCAACACTAACGAGACCTTCCGTGGTGTAATAGACAACCGTGCACAGGGTGGACAGCAGGGTAAGACTACTATTGAAAAGCAAGGCACGGGCGACTGGCGACTGACAGGTGCCAATGTCTACAGTGGTACGACTACCGTAACAGGTGGACGACTCATTGTCAATGGTACGCATAGCGGCACGGGAACAGTGACCGTGAGAAGCGGCGCAGCACTTGCCGGAACAGGTTCTCTGGCCGGAGCAACCGTCATCAACACCGATGCCAAGCTGCAAGCCGGCGACACCCTCGTCAACGGTCGTGGTCTCACCTTCAACAGCACGCTGAGACTGAACGGCACCGCAACCCTCGTAGTACTTGCCAACCGCACGAAGAGCAACACCCTGACCCTGAACGGTGTCACGACAATCGCTACCACAGCCACGCTGCAGATGGAGATGGGCGACGAGGCTCCTTACGACAAAACCGAATATCAGGTATTCAAGCTGGGCACCAACGGCAAGATTACCGGCACCTTTGCCAGCATCGTGCCTGCTACACCCGGTGAAGGCCAGACCTGGGACACCACAGATCTCTATACGAAGGGAATCCTTCGCGTAGTGGGTGGCGAGACCAACCCAAATGACCCAGGACAGGTAGACCCACAGCCACAAGGAGAGACGAAGACCGCCCTCTTGGCTTGGGGTAACATGGTGGCCAAGTCGTACGACAACAGCGGTGTGAACAACATGATGGAGGGAGCAGCCAACGACGAGGCCTATGGTTTCTCACTTGTCTGCACCGGCAACCTGGCCAAGGCATATACCTCGGGCGGCAACAGTCCGAAGATGAGCATTCCTTATAATGGGGAGACGCTGCTGCGCACACCCATCAAAATCTCGAATGGTACTCAGAACACCATCTTCATGCCCGAAGGCGCCAAGGCCACAAAAATAACGTTCTTCAGCGTGCGCTCTGATGCTACAACCACCGATCGCACCAGCTGGTGGAAAGAGGTAGCCGGTATTCAGTACACGGAAGACACGGCTCCGGCTACCATCGACCTCGACGCAACGCGCGACAACCCCAATGCCATCAGTTACACGCTCAGCAATGTAGCCGATGCCGTGACGTTCACCAATACGGGCGAACAGCAATGCGTCATTCTCTATCTGGAGTATCACTATGGAGGCAGTGGCGACGGCATCAGCGCCATCACTGAGGGCCGACCCGTTCGCATGGAATACTACACGCTTGCCGGACACCGTGTGAACAAGCCGGGACAGGGCATGTATGTCGTGCGTATCACCACAGCAGAAGGCAAGACCTACTCGCGCGTCATTTCATCGGCTCCATGTGGATGGTAACGTGCGTCCTCGGACCGAAACGATCTTTCAACTTATGTTCAATGGCAGTGGCTCGCTCGTGAGCCACCTGTAACGGCAGACTGCCATCCATGCGCACGTGCGCTTCGATAGCCATCCGGCTTCCGATGCTGCGCGTGCGCAAATTGTGTGGCTCGCTGACATCGGGAAACGAGCGGATAATATCCTCAATCTCATTCTCTGTCTCCACGGGAAGCGAACACTCGGTCAACTCGCCCATGCTCACCTTCAGCAGTTTCCACGCCACTCCCACCAGCATCAGGCCCACGACAATCGAGGCCAGTGGATCGAGCACCGTCCAGCGGTCGCCTAAACAGATGGCACCGCCAATGCCTACGGCAGCGCCTATCGACGACAGGGCATCGCTGCGATGGTGCCAAGCATTGGCAATCATCACCTGCGAACCGAGACGACGCCCCTTGCGTGCCGTGTACTGATAGAGCACCTCCTTCACCGCAATCGACAGCAGGGCAGCCCACAAGGCAATCGCTCTCGGGGCTTCAAGCTCTGCCCCACCCCACCAGTCAACTAACTTCATGCTACCCGACACGATGATGCCTGCCGCAGCAGCCACCAGTGCCAAGCCGATGAAGAACGATGCCATTGTCTCGAACTTACCGTGACCATAGTCGTGCGAATCGTCCTGAGGCTTCGCGCTGATGCCCACAAACACCAGCACCACCACGTCGGTCACAAAATCCGAAAGTGAGTGCACCGCATCCGCTACCATCGCCGGACTGTGGCCCAGCAGACCCGCCACAGCCTTGAACGCCACCAGTGCCAGATTGCCAGCACTGCCCCACAGCGTCACCTTGTATATTTCTTTCTCACGTGTCATTATCGTAGTGAGTTTTTAGAGCACTGTCCAATTATATCTTGCAAAGATACGATGTTTTTTCTAGAATCAGTCGCGTATTACAAGTTTTTTTTGTATTTTTGCATCGCATTTATAAATTGTGAATTACAAATTGTGAATTGTAATCTATGGCAGAACTACCCACACTGATTGAAGACCTGGCGCTGATACTGATGGTGGCAGGCGTGGTGACACTTGTGTTCAAGAAACTCAAGCAGCCGTTGGTGTTAGGCTATATCGTGGCTGGCTTCCTCGTGTCGCCCCACATGCCTTACACAACCTCGGTTGTCGACATGGAGAACGTGCACCTCTGGGCCGACATCGGTGTGATGTTCCTGCTGTTCTCATTGGGACTGGACTTCTCGTTCAAGAAGATTCTGAAGATGGGTGCGTCACCTATCATTTCGACCGTCACTATCATCTTCTGCATGTCGCTGCTGGGAGTGTGCGTAGGCTATGCCTTCGGATGGTCGAAGATGGACTGCATCTTCCTCGGGGGCATGCTGGCCATGTCGTCGACCACTATTATTTACAAGGCATTCGACGATCTGGGGCTTCAGCAGCAGCAGTTTGCGGGACTCGTCATGTCGGTGCTCATTCTTGAGGACATCCTTGCCATCGTGATGATGGTCATGCTCAGTGCCATTGCCAGTGGCAATAATCCTGACGGTGGACAGATGCTCGGTTCCATCATGAACATTGGTTTCTTCCTCATTCTCTGGCTCGTCGTGGGCATCTCTGCCATTCCGCTGTTCCTGCGCTCTGTGCGCCGTCTCATCAATCCCGAAGTGCTGCTCATCGTGTCGCTGGGCCTCTGCTGTGCCATGGCGGTACTCTCGACGAAGGTGGGCTTCTCGTCGGCCTTCGGTGCGTTTATCATGGGAAGCATCCTTGCCGAGACCGTCGAGGCCGAGCGCATCGAACGATTGGTGGAACCGGTGAAAAACCTCTTTGGTGCCATCTTCTTCGTCTCCGTGGGCATGCTCGTTGACCCGCAGATACTTGTGAGCTATGCCCTGCCCATCATCGTCCTTGTAATGACCATCCTCATAGGCCAGTCGACATTCGGCTCTTTCGCATTCATGCTTGGCGGCGAGAGCCTGAAGAGTGCCATGCGCTGCGGCTTCTCCATGGCTCAGATTGGTGAATTCTCGTTTATCATCGCCTCGTTAGGACTGTCGCTCGGCGTCATCAGCGACTACCTCTATCCGGTCGTGGTGGCCGTATCCGTCATTACCACATTTCTCACACCTTACATGATACGGCTCGCCACACCGGCTTATAACTCGCTTGAGCACCGGCTGCCTTCACGGCTCATCCGAATGCTCAACCATCTCTCTACCAGCCATCCCAACACTACGGAGAAGAGCAAGTGGAAGCGCTTGCTCACGCAGATGGCCGTGAACACCTTGGTCTATAGCATCCTCACGTCGGCCACCATTGCCCTGATGTTTGCTTTCGTACTGCCCCTCACCCGACGGATGCTCCCCGGCTGGGAGCTCCACTGGTATGCCAACGCTATCACTGGTGTGCTTACCGTGATTCTAATCTCGCCTTTCTTGCGAGCTATGGTCATGAAGAAGAACCATAGCGAGGAGTGGAAGGCGCTCTGGAGCGAGAGCAACCATAACCGTCTGCCCCTCATCTTCACCATCCTTGTGCGCGTGGTCATAGCTGTGAGCTTCATCTTCTACATCTGTAACTACCTCTCCCGTTTCAAGCCCGCCATTATGATTACGCTCGGCGTCATTGCCCTGGCACTGATGGTACTGTCGCGCCGCATCAAGCGCAACAGCATCAGACTCGAGCGGCTGTTCATCAACAACTTGCGCTCACGCGACATCGAGGCACAGGTACACGGAAAAAAACGCCCGCTCTACGAAGGGCGACTGCTTGACCGTGACATCCACATTGCCGACTTCGACGTACCGATGAACTCGCTATGGATGGGAAGCACACTGAAACAGCTGAATCTGGGACGCAAGTACGGTATTCATGTGTCGAGCATTCTGCGCGGAAACCACCGCCTTAACATCCCCGATGGCGACTACATCATCTTCCCTGGCGACCGCCTGCAGGTTATCGGCAGCGATAATCAGCTGGCCAAGCTACGCACCGCCATTGAGCGTGAGGTCATGGGCGAGGATCCCGAATTGGAGAAGCGCGAGATGAAGCTACGCCAAATCATCATCGGCCCCGACAGCCCGTTCGTCGGCAAATCACTTGAGCAGAGCGGCATACGCAGTCACTACAGCTGCATGGTTGTAGGACTGGAGGAGGGAGAAGAGAACCTGTCGCCCTTCCCGCCGAAACGCTTCTTCCAGGAAGGCGACATTATCTGGGTTGTAGGCGAGGTCGACGATCTCGACTTGTTAATCAAAAGTATTCCGTAAGTGTACCACCCCACTCTGTGTTTAGGCGTATGGTGAACGAAGGCTGACTTTCCTGCCCGGGATTGTCACCGGGATTGTCGCCCGGATCGTCGCCCTTGTTATCTTTAACAAACAAGCTGCCGGTATACTCAGTAATCTTGTTCTGCTCGATGGGCACGTCGGTCAGTTCCTTCTCATAAACCACATCGGTATTGGCGTTATAAGCCGAGACAGTTATCTTCAGCGTGCCTGTACGAGCCTTGGGAATGGTATAGGCTTCGAGCCTCAGCGCTTTGCCGTGCATATCGTCGGTAATGTCGAAGAACGTCACCTGTTTCGAGTTCACACATCCGTAGCCCGTCGTGGCATCCAGCGCTCCGCTTCCACCAGTATAATAGAAGCGCATGCGCTTGACGTTGTCGGGAACATTGTCAGTAGTAATCAGCCGGAACATTGACGTCACCCGCTCAAGCACCACTTCCTTCGACAATACGCTTGTTCCTATGGTGACGTCATCATAGAAATAGAACGTGTCAGTATATCCGTCGTCATTGGTGAACTGTATCTTCGTGGCATCAGAAAGCACGGGATTGCCGTTGGCACTATGGGCGAGCACCAGTACCTGATAGGTGCCCGGCTCCAGCGTGATGGCCACCTGGCCGAACCCGCTTGCTCCTTTCTCCTGGTTCACGGCCTTCAGCTTCTTTCCATCCTGATAGACCACGAAGTTCAGCCGCGAGCAGTAGTCACCCACAGCTGTAGACGAGCGGGTATTATCGAAAGGTATCACGTTGAATCCCTTCACACTCAATATCAAGTTCGCTTGTTCCCCAGTCCCTTCCGTGTCATTATCCAAGACAGGCTTCTCGCAGGAGCAGCACAACACGGTCAGTACTGTCGTAAATGCCATCATCAACCATCGGTTCATAGTTCAAAGTGTTTTAGGTTTTTCATGTCACAAAGATAGGCATTATTCCACAAAACAAAAAACAACGGCAAAACATTTTAACATTGTTTTACCGTTGTTCTTATCTAGTTTACATTCTTCCGGGGCCTCCAAAGCCGCCACCAGGCCCTCCGAAGCCACCGCCTCCGAAGCCGCCACGACCGCCCCTGTTACCTCCGCCAGGGCCACCGAAGCCACCGTTCGGACCACCGCCACGCATCTGCTGGCGAGCCTCGCGAGTGCCAAAGAGGTTGATACGATAGGTGGCACGGAGCATGACGTAGCTGTTGATGCTGTTGTACTCGTTATCGGTACGCGACATGGCGCTGATAGCACGCGAGAAGTTTGACTGCTGACCAAGGATGTCGTAGAACTCCAAACGGAGACTGAGCGGCTTGCCCTTGAGGAACGACTGCGAGATCTGTGCGTTCCATATCAGCTCGTTGGTGTTGGCGGCATCATCGCTGTAACCGCGGCGGCTCGACATGTTCAGGCTCGTGGTGAGCTGCATGCCCCAAGGCATTTGCAGCGTGGTGTTGAAGCCATAGTTGAAAGACCATGTATCCAAGTTCGAGCTGGCCTGCAACTCGTTTGAGTTATGGTTGTAGCGCACGCCACCATTCAGTTCGAACTCTAACCAGTCATTACGGTAGCTGGCTCCTAATCGTTCGCTCACGGTGGTAGACTTTGTCGTCATCTTCGAGACATTGCCGTCGCGCAGTATGTCGATGTAGCCCACTCGATTGGAATAACTATACTCCGTAGCCGTGTTTACGTTGAAGTAGCCGGCAGTGTCAATAGCGGTGTTGAAAGTCAAATTACCAGAAATGTCCCAGTTGCCGTTGATGTTCTCAGGTCTGGAGGTGCGTCCGCCAGTGACGGGGTCGTACTTCACCATGTTGGCCACGGAGTTCTGCGTGGTCGAGAAACGCAGGCTGGCAAAGATGAACTGCTGATGACGCTCGAAGAAGTCGTTGTAGCGCCAGTTGAAGCTCTGTGTGAACGAAGGCTTCAGGTCGGGGTTACCACTGGTGATGTTCAGGGGGTCCGAGTCATCGGTGATAGGCAGCAGGTCGCTCATCGAGGGCTGGCTGGTATTGCCGCGATACTCGAAGCGCATGTTACCACGGTCTGAGAGCTTCCAACGGAAATTCGCCGTAGGACTCCAGTTCACCACGCTACGGTTGGTCACGGTGTCGACCGTCAGATAACGGTAGGTGAACTCTGACGACTGCGGAATAATCTGAACGCCAACGTTGAAGTTGTAGGCGGGTCGGATGACACGGAGCATCACCTCACCTGTATGGATATAATTTTTGTATTGGGAGAAACGGCTCTGGCTTTGGTCGTAGAACTCGCTGAGACTGCGGCTGCCCAGAGCCCCGAACACGGAGTTCCATTCACGGTAGTCGGGCCACACGTCGTCCATGCCGATGCGGCGCGTGGGGTCGTTGGCGTTCCAGAAGTTGTAGGTCGAACGGTCGTTCTTCGTGTAGCGGTACTGGAAGTTGTAGCTGAACTGTAGGAACATGGCGTTAAAGATAGGCTCGCTGTAGGTCAGGCGGGTGTTATAGTCGTAGTTCTTCGACGGTGTGTCATAGTAATAATTGCGGTAGTAGCTGGAGTCGCCCGTGGCCAACTGGTAGAGGTTGACCAGGCTCTTCGAGAACGATTCCGAGCCACCGTCGCTGTAGTTTCCGCCAAGTTGCAGGGTGAGGTTGCGTCCCTTGCTGCCAAACTTACGGTTGATCTGCAGGGTGCCGCCCACGCGTTTCGAGTCGCTGTAGTTCATGCCGCCATTGGTCAGCTTATTCACCACTAATGTATCGCTGACGCCGAGCATACGTGAGACCATGACTGCGATGTCGTTGGTCTGGGTGACATAGTTGTAAGGGTCGTCGCTGAAGGTAGCCGAAAGGCTGCTCGAAGTTCCGTCGTTGGTTCCATAGCTCCATGTGGGACGCAGGCTCAGGTTCCAGAGCGTGTCGGGTGTCCACTCTATACGCATCTGTGCGTTCCACTGGTTCGAGCGTGAGTAGTTCTGGTTGGTCGACTCGGAGAAAGAACCTGTGCGGGCCACGAAGTTCTCCGTGGAGCGACGGCTCCAGGCATCACCGTCGTTATGGTTCCAGCGTACGGAGCCATCCCAAAGCAGTACCTTCTGCTTCTCGTAGTTGAAG
>Ga0256404_1002584_pt1 | contig 39607 bp, 35 predicted proteins | sample RumenRJG_01DNA_FD_185990 | JGI IMG/M metagenome (GOLD analysis project Ga0256404, IMG submission 185990) | Bovine rumen microbial communities from Lethbridge, Alberta, Canada - RJG_01 | ecosystem: Host-associated > Mammals > Digestive system > Stomach > Rumen | place: Canada: Alberta | collected...
CAATTTCACGCAGACCCTCCGGAAATAGACCAGCTCCGCAGCGGCGGTGATGGCCCAGGAGCAGATGTAAAGAAGATACAGCGACGTGATGGTGTGAAAATACGCAAAGACCGTCATCACCCAGAGCACCCGGAACACACAGGAACCCAGGAGGACGATGACCGTGGGGACGACACCGCGGCCCAGGGCCCGGGATGCCGCAATGGTGCAGTCCATGAAGGCGGAGAAGGCGTAGGAGAAGCCCATGATCCTGAGGCGGTACATTCCACTCTCCACCACCTCGGGATCGGAAGTGAAGATCCCCAGGAAATGCTCTCCCATCAGGATCAGCACTCCGCCGATCAGTGCCCCTGCCCCGAAGGAATAAATCAGACTGACCCGGTAGCTCCCCAGGACCCGCGCCCGCTTCCCTGCGCCATAATTCTGCCCCATGAAGCTCCCGCAGGCGGTGTAGAAGGCTGCCATCACATCATAGGCCAGACCGTCCGCGTTCTGCGCGGCGGCATTTCCCGCCACCATCACCGCGCTGAAGCTGTTCACGCCAAACTGGACAAACAGGTTCGCCACCGAGAAGATCATATTCTGCAGGCCCGCCGGAAATCCGATGTTCAGGACCGACCGGACCTTGTCCGGGTCTGCCTTCAGCGCTGAGATCCGGAAGGCGTGAGGACCGCAGACCCGGACCAGCGCCGTCATGATGCAGGCTGCGGAAACATACTGGGCAAGAATGCTGGCGATAGCGACGCCCGCCACGTCCATGCCCAGCGCCAGCACAAAGAACAGGTTCAGGAGCACGTTCATGATCCCTGAGACCAGGAGGAACATAAGCGGCTTTCTTGTGTCTCCCGCCGCGCTGAACACGGCCTGGCCGAAATTATAGACCGCCAGAGCCGGCATTCCCAGAAAATAGATCCGGAGGTACAGCACAGCTCCGGAAAGCAGCTCCTCCTTGGTGCGGAGCAGAATAAGAATTCCTTTGCAGAATACCTCTCCGAGAAGCAGGAGCAGCATTCCCGCCGCAAGACTGATCAGGAACGAGGTATGGACTGCGCTTCGGACCTCCTCCGGATGATCCTGCCCGAAAAAGCGGGCTGTGAGGACGTTCACACCGCCGCCCATTCCCATGAGAAAACCGGTGAATATCATCACCAGCGTGGTCGTGCTTCCTACGGATCCAAGTGCCGCCGGGCCCGCAAATCTGCCGATGACGGCAATATCCGACATGTTGAACAGGATCTGAAGAAGGTTGGACAATATGAGTGGAATACTGAAGAACAGTATTCCACTCCATAGAGAACCCTCTGTCAGATCCTTAATATCTGATTTCATGATAAGTTCTTTTATTCCTCGTTTTCTTACTGTTTTGTACGCGAATGTTCCGTACCACAGCAGGCATTATAACAGAAAATCATCCATATTGTTAATTTTTTATTCAAGCTTCGTGGGCGGAACTTGCGCACTGCGCGCAGGCTGCCGCCAGGCAATTCCTTCCATACCGCGCAGGCTGCCGCCAGGCAGTTTCTTCAGCAGTTTCCTGTGTAGACGTACTTCAGGTTCTCCCGGGCGACTTCCGCAAGCCGGTATACCTTCTGCACCTCCGTGGGCGGGCGGTCCGTCATATGAAAACGCGGGAAAAAGCGGGAGATGTGCAGGGGGATCCGTTTCCCCGTGACACTGCCCGACTTGTCCTTCAGACCGGCGATCCAGCCCGAGAGCTTCCGCATCTCCTCCTCCGAATCATTCTCCCCGGGGATGATGAGGGTCGTGAGCTCCACGTGGCAGTTCTTCACCGCCTCCCGGATAAAATCCATGACCATGGAGCGGCTGCCGCCCAGCACGTCCCGGTAGAACCGGTCCGTGAAACCTTTCAGGTCGATGTTCATGGCATCGATGTACGGCGAAAGCTCCGCCAGGATGGAAAGCTCCGCCGTCCCGTTGGTCACCATGACGTTCAGCATGCCGGCCTCATGGACCAGCCGCGCCGTGTCCCGCACGAACTCGTAGCCGATCAGCGGCTCGTTGTAGGTGAAGGCGACGCCGATGTTTCCGTAGGGCCGGTACTGCACCGCTGCCGCTGCCAGGTCCTCCGGCATCATCACCCCCGCCAGGCCCCGGCCCCCTTCCGGCGGATCCAGGAACTGTTTTGCCTCCGGTCCCCAGGAGATCTCGTGGTTCTGGCAGAAGGGACAGCGCAGGTTGCAGCCGAAGCTTCCCACCGAAAGGATGCGCTTTCCGGGATGAAAGCGGTTCAGAGGCTTCTTCTCGATCGGATCCAGGGCGATGGACGTGATCTTCCCGTAGTTCGCGGCAAAGACCTTCCCGTCCTCCGCGGCACGGCCGCCGCAGAACCCTGTCTCCCCGTCCCTGATCTCGCAGTGCCGGAAGCATACCTCACATCTCATATCCTGCCTCCTTCTTGTACTGAGCAAAGCGGACGTTCGCAGTCCGCTTCACTCCTTTCCATCACCGGTGCCGGATCACCTCGAAGCGCTGCAGGGAGACCTGTTCTCCTGGCCTGATTCCGGCCTTCTGCTTCGCTATGGAGATCTGCTGTTCCACGGTGTCAACGCCTTCCAGATCCGGCAGCAGAAGACCTCTTCTTCCGCCCTTGGAGACGATGACGCCGTACCGCTTCACATCCAGCTGGGCCGGTGAGTCAATGGGCTCCGGATCCCCCAGAACGTCCACGTTGATCTCCAGCCATGGGAGCTCCTCGGGGGTGATGGGATCAAACCGCGGGTCCTGGGTGGAAGCGCTGACCGCGTTGAAGATGATCTCCTCCGCCAGGCTGTCCCTGGTGGGAAGGATGGTCCCGATGCAGCCCCGGAGCTTCCCGTGCTTGTGGATGGAGACAAAGGCTCCGGCGCGGTTCTCTGTCAGCTCGCCGGGCAGGTCTTCCGGCTTCACTTCCTTCAGCTTCAGCACCTTCCGGTGCAGCACATAGCTCTCCGCGGAGGCTCTCGCCAGGCGGACAAAGGCATCTTCCCCGTCCCGCTGCGCCTTCAGCGCGGCTTCCTGCTTCCCAAGGTACTGATCCAGGAAGTGCCTGGTACCATCCTCCTTCCCCGGGTAAAAGGTGCAGATGCCGTAGCCCACGCCCGTCACATCTTCATGGGACAGCTGCTCCGCTTTCACACTCTTCCCGTCCAGAGCACCCGCCATGATCACAAAGGAACGGTGCCCGCATTCCGCAGCCTTATCGCAGAATGTCTCCTCAAAATCAAAGAGTTCCCCGAAGGCCGCGCGGGAACAGACGTCCATGATCCGGGCGTCGTACTGCGGTCCCTCCGGCGCGAAACCGTATGGGCCGTACTCCTGCAGCTTGTGGGACAGGTCTCCGCTGGCCACCAGGACCACCCTGCGCCCTGTCCGCTCCACTGCTTCCCGGAGCATCATCCCCAGACGGTAGTGATCGGCGAGAGGCAGGCCCGAAAGCCCGATCCGCACCAGCTGAAACTCTGTGTATTTCTGACGGATGAACCAGAGCGGCACCATGGTCCCGTGGTCCAGTTCTTTCTCCCGCTCTCCCTGGGTCCCGGCAGGGAAGCCCGCGTCCTTCGTGATGCGGCACAGCTCCTTCACCAGTTCCGTATCATATTTTTCCGTAAAGCGTACCTGCGGCGCCATGAAATTCCGAAAGGATCCGGAAGCGCCGCTGCCGGGGGAAATATGGAACCAGTCCGAGTAGAGGATGCTGTGCGGACTGGTGATCACGATGGTCTCCGGCTTCAGTGCGGCGATCTCCGCTGCGACCTGCTGATAAGCTTTTGTGGTACTCTCGATCTGTTTTTCACTTCCCCGTCCCACCTGCGGCACAATCATCGGCGGGTGCGGCACCATAAATGCGGCAAGTATCGGCATTTGTTCTCTCCCCCTTCGTAAAGTTCAAGTCCCGCGCGCGGTCTCCCGCCGGGTAAAAAGCAGGCGCCGGAACGGCACCTGCTTTCAGTATAATTCTTTTTTCAGCTGAAGAAAAGCTGGTGCGCCCTTCATCGGAACTGCCACAGCGTCCTGTATCGCCGTATTATCTGCTGTCACTCTTCTCTTCCGGGAACAGTTCGTCCAAAAGTTCCGCGGCGCCGGCCAGGTCCACCCTGCACTCCCCGTCCCAGATCCCCACGGGGATCTTATCCATAAAGGTGTAGATCGCGGGAATCTTCCCGGATTCAAAATCATGGACCACGACCTGTCTGGTCCGGGGGTCGATCAGCCAGTACTCCCGGACACCGGCGTCAATGTATTTGGACATTTTCAGCGTCATGTCCTTCTTCCTGGTGGAAGGGGACAGGACTTCCACAATGAAATCCGGCGCCCCGAAGATCCCTTTGTAAGTGATCTTTGAGCGGTCGCAGACGATGATCACATCCGGCTGCACCATGGTCCTGTTGTCCCGGTCCAGCTGCACATCCACCGGAGACATCATGGGAAGACAGGAACCCTTCCGGGCATTGCGGAATGAAAGCAGCTGTGCGTGGATCTCTCCTCCGATGATCTGATGCGGGGATGTGGGTGCCCCCATATCGTAGAACACTCCGTTGATTAGCTCCACCCGCTGCTCCTCCGGAAGAGCATAATAATCTTCCAGTGTATATTCCCCCTGGCGGTCGTACTCATGCGTATTCGTCTCCGGATTCGGAACATGGCGTCTTCTGTCCTCATACTGGTACGCTGCTGCCGCATCCCTTACCTCAACTGAAGGCATCCGGTGCGCCTCAGGGGATCCCGTCCCCGGAAAAGGACTCCGCTGCTCCTTCTTCCCAAGCACACTCTCCAGCTTCAGGATCGTCTCCCGCCGCGGACGCGAAGTGATCCCGCCGAACACCTTCTGGATCGTGCCAAGCGGCACCTTCGACAGTTCCGACAGTTCCTGATATGAAAAACCAAGCTCGATCCTTCTTTGTTTCAACTCATCCAGTGTCATTTTCTGCCCCTCCCGGCTGTCTTTTCTCAGATCACTGATCACTTTCGATGATCAATAATCGTTTGTATCCTTTTTACAATCCTTTCACAACCTTTTGATATTCTTATTATAACACTTCCCGGTATGCCGTCAATCCGCGCGCCGGTGAATATGGTAATAATATGGATAATATATGGTTCACTTCCGGGCATGCACTGGATATCCAGCTGGCTGTGGGGCTGGCGGCGGGCACGCAGGTGACGCGGGCACGCAGGAACGCAGACAAAAAAAGACAGGGGCCCCTGTTCAGTCTGAAGGACTCCCTGTCCTTTTTATATTCAGCAGTTTCCTGCACCGACGTATTTCAGTTTTTCCCGGCCCGCTTCTTATCCCAGCTCGCCTTCGCAGTACTGGCACTTTCCTGAAGCGGAGGATGTCATGGACCCGCACCAGGGGCATTTCACCTGGGAGGGCGCCGCCATCGCCGCAGCTGCCGCCGCGCCGCCTGCCAGAACTGCTTCCGCACCGCCTTCCGTGACTGCTGCTGTCTGAAGCCCCTGCATCTTTGCGGCTGCTTCCTGTGCCTTCCGGAGCTGCTCCTCATAGTAAGCCTGCTGCTGCTCCGGCGTCAGTTCCTGGAAGGCTTTCATTTTTGCGATCCTCGCTGCCAGCTCGGGGTCATCGATCTCAGCGGCTCCGGCTGCGGTTGCTGCTGCCGCTGCAATTGCCGCCTCTGCCTCTGCCGCCGCAGTGTTTCCTGCCGGCTGTACCTGCAGGTTCTGGCCCTGCATCCGCGCTTCTTCCAGAGCCTGCCTGATCTCGTTCCCCATGTTCATATATTCGTAGTACTCATTGACTCCGGAGTTCCGGATCAGCGAAGAAGTGAAATCCGTGCGCATGTTCCAGCCGTTATTTGCCCGGGACATCGCCTGCTCTCCCGTCCGTACCGAACCGGAATTCAGCGGGAAGCGCATCTCGTCGAAGTACGGGGCGTTGACGCGGATAGTGCAGTAGAAGTTATAGGAGTACTCATAGCGCGGCGGGTCGTAGCTCACCTGCTTCCCCTCCGCGTTCTTCTGCTTCAGCTCCGATCTGCTCTCATTGATATCCAAGTCGCATCCCGTGATCTGGGCAAAATCCAGCACGTCCGGATTCGCCTCCGCGATGCGGCCAGAATTCGTCACCATGAACTTCCTGGCGTTGTCGTCCAGGTAGATCTTATAGTATTTTCCGAAAGTCCTGGTAGTGTTGAACAGCGTCACGGCGTTCTTGTTCTCCTCCCGGTACTGGAGCTGCTGCTTTATCTCCGCCAGGGTGCTGTGGCGCCTCTCGCTGAACCAGGGCGACAGCTTTGCCGCGCAGTCCTTGCAGAGATTTCCGTCCTCCAGCTTCCGGTTGCCCAGGAGCCCGATCTTGTTCCCGCAAACATCACAGTTCTTTTTCTCAAACAATCCGCCCAGAAATCCCATAACAGATCCTCCTTCCGTTCCTTATACTGCTATTATAGACCGGATGAGGCTCCGGGCTCCATCTTTTTTTAAGTCCCGCGGGCGTGACTTAAATATTAAGCCTCCCGCACTCCGTCCTTCATGCTCTTCACATATTTCCCGATCTCTGCCGGTGCGTCCTTCCCGTACTTCGCGAGAAGCTTCACGATGGCGGAGCCCACGATGGCCCCGTCGGACACGGCCGCCATCTTCCCCGCCTGCTCCGGGGTCGAGATTCCGAATCCCACCGCACAGGGGATGTCCGTGTTCTCCCGCACCGTCTTCACGATGGAGCCGAGGTCCGTCGTGATCTCGCTCCTGACTCCCGTCACTCCGAGGCTGGAGACGATGTACAGGAAGCCCTCCGCCTCCTTCGCGATCATCGCGATGCGGTCCTCCGAAGTCGGCGCCACCAGGGAGATGAGGTCCACTCCGTATTTTCTGCAGACCGGCAGGAACTCTTCTTTTTCCTCAAAGGGAAGGTCCGGGAGGATGATGCCGTCGATCCCGATATCCTTGCAGGCCAGAAGAAAGCGCTCTGCGCCGTAGGAATAGACCACGTTCGCGTAAGTCATGAAGACCATAGGGACCGTCACCGGTTCCGTGCCGGAGATCGCCCCGTCACCTGTCACCGGCCCGCCGGAATGTGCTGCCCGGTCTGTGCCGGCGAAACTGCCGCTTCGAAGCTCCTTTACCATCTCAAAGATCTTGTCCGTGGTCACGCCGCCCGACAGCGCCCGCACGTTCGCCTCCTGGATCACCGGCCCCTCCGCCGTGGGATCCGAGAAGGGAATGCCGAGCTCTATGAGGTCCGCGCCGTTTTTTACCATCTCCCGCACCGCTGCCTTCGTGGTCTCAAGGTCCGGATCCCCGCAGGTGATAAAGGGAATGAATGCCTTGCCGTTTTCAAACGCTTTCCGGATATTACTCATGGAGATCCTCCCCTCTGTAGCGGGCGATAGCCGCGCAGTCCTTGTCTCCTCTTCCCGAAATGGTGATCACGATGATTTTGTCCTTCCCCATGCCTGGCGCGATCTTCATGGCGTGGGCCACTGCGTGGGCGGATTCGATGGCGGGAATGATGCCTTCGGTCCGGGCCAGGTACTCAAAGGCCTGCACTGCCTCCTCGTCCGTCACCGGCACATATTCCGCGCGGCCTGTGTCGTGCAGATACGCGTGCTCCGGTCCGATGCCCGGGTAATCCAGCCCTGCGGAGATCGAGTATACCGGAGCGATCTGTCCGTACTCATCCTGGCAGAAATAGGACTTCATCCCGTGGAAGATGCCCAGCCGCCCCGTGGCGATGGTCGCCGCAGTCTCAAAGCTGTCCACACCCCGGCCCGCCGCCTCGCAGCCGATCAGCCGGACGTCCTTGTCCTCAATAAAGTGGTAGAAGCTTCCGATGGCGTTGGAGCCGCCGCCCACGCAGGCGATCACCGCGTCCGGGAGCTTCCCTTCTTTTTCCATCATCTGCTCCTTGATCTCCCGGGAGATCACCGCCTGGAAGTCCCGGACGATAGTCGGGAAGGGATGGGGTCCCATGACAGAGCCCAGGCAGTAGTGAGTGTCAGCGATCCGGGATGTCCACTCCCGCATGGCCTCCGACACCGCGTCCTTCAGAGTGCCTGTGCCGCTCTTCACCGGGACCACCTCCGCCCCCAGAAGGCGCATGCGGTACACGTTCAGGGCCTGCCGGACCGTGTCCTCTTCTCCCATGAAGACCACGCACTCCATGCCGAAGAGCGCCGCCGCCGTGGCCGTCGCCACGCCGTGCTGTCCCGCGCCCGTCTCCGCGATCAGGCGGGTCTTCCCCATTTTCTTCGCGAGGAGCGCCTGTCCCAGGACGTTGTTGATCTTGTGGGCGCCGGTGTGGTTCAGGTCCTCCCGCTTCAGGTAGATCTTCGCTCCGCCAAGATCCTCCGTCATCTTCTTCGCGAAATAAAGCCGTGACGGCCGTCCCGCGTACTCATTGAAGAGATCCGAGAGCTCCCGGATGAACTCCGGGTCGTTCCTAAAGTGATCGTAAGCCGCCTCCAGCTCGATTACCGCGTTCATCAGTGTCTCCGGGATGTACTGTCCGCCGTGGATCCCGAACCGTCCTCTTGGATTCGTCATTTTAACTGCCGCTCCTTTCTTCTTAGTCCAGGTGTCCTTCCGCCCGGACTGCGCTGACAAAAGCTTTCATTTTCTCAGGATCCTTCACTCCTTCGGTCTCAATGCCGCTGCTCACATCCACCACAAAGGGATGCAGCATCCGGACCGCCGGCCCCGCGTTTTCCGGATCCAGTCCGCCGGCAAGAAAATACGGCCGCCGGAAGTTCTCCAGAAGAGACCAGTCGAACACCTTCCCGTCCCCGGCGCCCGCGTCCAGGAGCACGTAGTCCGCGGTGCTCCGTTCCGCCGCCGCAAGATCCTTCCCGGACCGGATCCGGAAGGCCTGGATGAGCGGCACCGCTGTCAGTTCCCGCAGCCAGCGGAGATACGTCTCGTCCTCGCCGCCGTGGAGCTGCACGAGGTCGATGACGCCGCGCTTCGCGATCTTCGCGACGTTCTCCGGCGGTTCGTCCACGAAGACGCCCACCGACCGGATCCCCGGAGCCAGATGCTTTTTCAGCTCCGCAGCGTGCTGCCGCGTCACATACCTTCTGCTCTTCGGGGCAAATACGAACCCGACGTACTCCGGCAGAAGTGTGTTCGCCGTCTCAATGTCCTGCAGCCGCGACAGGCCGCACAGCTTGATCCTCGTCATTTCTCTCTTCCTCCCGGTCTCAGCCGGTCCCGGGCCCCGTCTGATCTCATTCCTTCTTCACCCGGTCCCCCGCAATTCTCTCAGTTTCTGTTTCTTGTCCGGCGCCTTCATAAGCGCCTCCCCGATCAGCACCGCGTCTGCGCCGGCTGCCCGGAGGGCGGCGACATCTTCCGCGTTCTTCACGCCGCTCTCGGAGACGAACAGCACGTCCTCCGGGACCATTTCCCTCAGGCGCCGGCTGTTCCCCGTGTCCACGGTGAAATCCTTCAGATTCCGGTTGTTCACGCCGATGATCCTCGCGCCGGCTCTCACCGCTGTCTCCGCCTCCGCTTCGTCGTGCACCTCTGTCAGGGCCGAAAGCCCCAGTTCTTCGCTGATCTGCAGGAACTCCCTGAGGCGTTCCTCCTTCAGCAGGGAGACGATCAGCAGCACTGCGCCGGCCCCCAGGGTCTTTGCTTCCCAGATCATGTAGGGATCCACCGTAAAATCCTTCCGGAGACAGGGGAGCCGCACCGCCGACGCGATCTCTTTCAGATACATGTCGCTGCCCAGGAACCACTTCGGCTCCGTCAGCACGGAGATGCAGTCCGCACCGGCGGCTTCGTATTCCTTCGCGATCTCAAGATACGGGAATTCCGGGGCGATCAGCCCTTTGGAGGGAGATGCCTTCTTGCACTCGCAGATAAAGGAGAGCCCCGGCTTCCTGAGCGCCGCCTCGAAGGGCGGGATCACACTTTCGGGCGCGGCGTTCTCTTTCGGCTTTGTCTTTCCGGAAAGCTCCGCACAGTACACAGCCTCCGCCCTGCTCCTCATTTCCTCCGCAGGGATCCTTCGCTTTGCTTCCTCTGTCCGCTCTTTCGCGTGCTCCGCCAGTTTTTCAAGAATGTTCATGTCTTCCTCCTGGCAAACCGGTTTGCAGGTTCTTTTTCCTCTGATGTGCCGCTTTCATCGGTTGCCTTCTTCTTCCGCGGTGCGACATTTTGTCAGCTGTCTTCCTCAGGCCGGTTGCTGACCTCGATCAGCTTTTCCAGCGTCTCCAGCGCCTTCCCGGAATCCAGGATCTCCGCCGCCAGGGAAACGCCCTCTTTCATGCTCTCTGTCTTGCCGCCGATATACAGGGCCGCTCCTGCGTTCAGCAGCACCGCGTCCCGTCTGTGTCCCTTCTCACCCCGGAGAATGGCGCGGGTGATGTCGGCGTTCTCGGCGGGACTGCCGCCCTTCAGTTCTTCCTTCGCGCAGCGCTCCAGGCCGAAATCCTCCGGCTTGATCACGTAAGAACGGAACCATCCGTCCCGGATCTCGCAGATCCTTGTGGGGGCGCTGACGGAGATCTCGTCCAGCTTGTCCATACCGTAGACCACCATGCCGCGCTTCACGCCGAGATTCACCAGGACCTGGGCCAGGGGCTCCACCAGATAGTCGTCGTACACGCCGAGGAGCTGCATGGAAGGCGAGCCCGGGTTCGTCAGCGGCCCGAGGATATTGAAGACCGTCCGGAATCCCAGCTCTCTTCTTATGGCGCCCACATACTTCATGGAGCTGTGGTACTTCTGGGCGAAGAAGAAGCACATGCCCACCTCGTTCAGAAGCTCGATGCACCGGGCAGGGCTCTGGCTGATGTTCACCCCCAGGGCCTCAAGGCAGTCCGCGGTGCCGCAGAGGGAAGAGGCCGCCCGGTTTCCGTGCTTCGCCACCTTCATGCCGGCTGCTGCCGCCACCAGGGCGGAAGTGGTGGAGATGTTGAAGCTTCCCGCATTGTCCCCGCCGGTGCCCACGATCTCAAAAAGCTCCATCCCAGTCTCTACCCTTGTGGCGTGATCCCGCATAGCCGCGGCGCAGCCCGCGATCTCGTCCGTGGTCTCCGCCCTGGCGCTCTTTGTGGAGAGAGCCGCAAGGAACGCCGCGTTCTGCGTTGCCGTGGTCTCCCCGCTCATGATCTCGTTCATCACAGTGTAGGCCTCGTCGTAGGTAAGGTCCCCTTTGCTCACGATTTTTACGATAGCTTCTTTGATCATGGTGTTCTCCTTTCATTCTGTAAGCCATGCCGACAGGCTCGCGGACTGCGTCCTGCCACGCTTTTTCCTGCGCCATGCCGACAGGCTCGCGGACTGCGTCCGCTCGCTGTCGCGGCATTCGCCGTATGCTTCCGTCCTGCCAGCTGGCCTTCTGTGAGCAAGCTCCCGCGGCCAGCTGGCAGTCCGTAAGCGCATGGCTCATTGCTTCGCGCAAAAATAAAACGTCCCTGACAGAACATGGAAAAAGTTCTGTCAAGGACGAATAATAATTACACTATCCGCGGTGCCACCTTGATTCACGGCATGACCCGTGCGCTTAGCAGGATACCTTCATATCCCCGGCAGTTTACGCCTGCCTCCGGCGTCGCAGAATACTCTGCGGTCTCCCACCGGAATCTCCGGTGTCTGACCCGCATTTCCCTGCGCCCTCCGCGGTCCATTTGACAGCCTGTTTCCTGCCCGGCTCTCACCTTCCCGGGCTCTCTGTAGGGGCATCACTGCCGTTATCTCCGCTTCATCGGTTTAGCATATGAAATTTTCTGAATTATAAGCCCTGCGGCATCGTATTGTCAACACGGTTTTTGCAACACAGACGAGCCGATACACAATGCTGCCAGAAGCTTTCTATACCCCATCGGGGTATACAGGCATGTCTGTATCTTATTTAGACATACGAAACTGCTGAAAAAAAAGGTTTCATATGTCAAAAACATTCTGAATCGCACCACGTCTCTCATTCAAAGAGAGAACCTGACATATGAAATACTCTTATTTATTGATTTCGTATGTCATCATTTGCCGCCTGGGTCGTTCCAAGTCCTTGAAATTCTGACTTTTGGAAGATCCTGACATATGCAACCCCAGATAATAAGGAGTTCGTATGTCAGCCGGGAGCTCATGGCATTTTGAAACAAACTATTCCAAAGGTTTTGACATATGCACCAATCCGTTTTATAGATTTCATATGTCATCTGGCTGAAACAAAAGCGGGTCCGCAATCCTTGCAGCCCCGCCTTTTCCCCCGCTTTTTCACTTTTCTGAACACACTAAAAAAGCCCCGACCCCAGCTCTTCTGAAAGCACTAAAAAAGCCCTGACCCCGACTCTCGCAGACGTCAAAATCAAGACTTTCTCAGTGCGCCCTCAGGGACTCGAACCCTGGACAAATAGATTAAGAGTCTACTGCTCTACCAACTGAGCTAAGGGCGCATTCATGTGTTCCGTACCAGGTTTTTCCTGAGCACGAAACACATTCTACCTTTTTCCTGAGGATTTGTCAACAGCTATTGAAAAATCTTTTTTGCAGATCTTTCTTTACAGATCCCTCTTTACTAATCCTTCCTTACATGACCTTCTCGATCAGGGCCTTCAGTCCTGCGAGATTCTGGGCGCCGATGGCTCTTGCTGCGGGCTGTCCGCCCTTGAACACCACCAGGTTCGGAATGCTCATGACCTGGTATGCCTGGGCGATCTCCGGATTCTCATCCACATTGATCTTTACGATCTCCACTGCGTCCTGCGCCTCAGAAAGCTTGTCCAGTACCGGCGCCGTCATTTTGCACGGGCCGCACCAGTCCGCATAAAAATCAACCAGAACGGGCTTCGCGTTCTTCAGGACATCTGCCTCGAATGTTGCCGCACTGACCTGCTTTACCATAAAATGATCCTCCTTTTCAGGCTCTGCCTGAACAATGAAAAACAATAACTGTCGGGCGGCCGGATCTTCCGGATGCCGGCGCCTCTACAGACAGTATACCAGATTTATCTCAGCGGGAGAAGGGGGACCAGTCTCCTGCCGGGATTAACGTTCCGCGGGGTGAGAAGCCCCCTCTTAAGCGGCGGACAGCCGCAGGCCTGTTCTCCCGCTGCGGAGAATTGATGCTTCAGCGGACCGCCACCAGTTTGTTGATCTTCTGCCCGCGGGAGGAGAACTTCTCCTCGTACTCTGTCATCACGTTCTCAGCGGCCTCGGGCTCCGCGTGAAGGTCCCGGGTCAGCCGGACGATCTTCCAGCCCGCCTCCGGGATGGTCTCCACGGACCACTCAAACAGGGCCTGGTTGTCTGTCTTGAACTCAACGCAGCCCTCCGGCTGAAGCACCTGATCGTAGAGCTTCAGGAACACCGGGGAGGTGAGTCTCCGGTGGGCGTGTCCGGACTTCGGCCAGGGGTCCGAGAAGTTCAGGTAGATCTTTGAGGCCTCGCCCGGCGCGAACAGCTCCGGCAGCCGCAGGGCGTCTTCACACAGAAACACGAGGTTCTTTCTCCGCTCTTCCTCCGGGAGCGCCGCCTCTTCCCGCTCCTTTCTCTGGATTGCCTTCATAAGGACTGTTTCGTAACGTTCCAGTCCGATATAGTTCACCTCCGGGTGCATCCGTGAAAGCTTCCGGATGAACTGCCCTTTTCCCATGCCGATCTCCAGCTCCACAGGATGGTCATTTCCGAAGAACTCCTTCCATTTTCCGCGGTACTGCTCCGGACTGTGCGCCACGCTGGAACTTGCTGCCACGAAATCCTCGCAGCCCTTGATATGTCTAAGCCGCATGCGCCGGCTCCTCCTTTTTCTGTACTTGTTTTCCGGTCTGGAACCGGAACGCGGATCTTTGCAGTCCGCTTCGCTCCTTGTTCCTGTATCCTACCAGTTTTTCCGGGAAATCACAACAGCCGCACCGTGCGCTGAAAAGATAACATTATTGTAACTGTTCCGCACCCCAGACTCGGGATGCGTTGCATCCCAGCTTCGCACGCATTGCACTAAGCTCGTTCCTCGCTAAGTGCAATTAGTGTCGTTGTCAGTGGTCAGAGGTCTACGTTCCACTTCGGTCGGCGCTAAACGGACGTCCACTGGACGTCCAGCGCCGCTTCGCGCCTTGGCCACCTGGAAAAAATGAGTAAAATCTGCCCGGTGAGCAAGCTCCCCGTTCATATTTCACTCATTTTTTCCGGGGTGCTGAATTGTTAAACATTTTTATGTCAACAAATGATGCAAAAGCCTGAGGAATCTATTATAATAGAACCAGTATCATCATGGAGGTTTCTATGGCTGCAGAAAGAAAGACCGCAAGAGAACTGATCGAGACGGGCCTGAGCGACACTGAGCGCCTCATCTCCCAGAAACAGTACAGTCTTGCCATGATCAAGGCACGGCAGACACTGGAATATATATCAAGAAGCCTTTGCAGGAAAAACGGTCTGCCGGAAGGCGAACTGATCGACATGGTGGATGACCTTTACCGGCAGGGGATCATCACCCGCGATTCCTGCACACATTTCCACAAGATCCGTATGCTGGGCGAGGCTGCCCTGCAGAACGGCGACAACAACGCTTACAATGCCAGCAACGCTTACCAGCTGCTGAGCCAGGAGGTATTCGCCTACCGGAGCGTTTACTCCCAGCGGCCGAAGCGCGGTGGTTCTTCCGCAAAGCGGAAAAGCGGCTCCTCCGGGAAAAGATACTCTGGTCCGGCGTTTGAGCCCTTCGATCTTCTGAAGATCCTGATCCCGGTCCTGGCTATCGTCCTGCTCTTCAGCATCTTCCGTCTTGTGACGGCGGACAAAAAAGAGACGACTGCCGCCCAGACCACAGAAGCCTCCCAGGAGGCCGGTACCGGCTCCGAGACCTCAGAGACTACGGCGGAAGCACAGGAGACCGAAGCTCCCGCTCCGGTCGTGACCACAGTCTATATCGCGGACAAGAACCTGAACGTCCGCACGGCGCCTTCCACGAATGCTGACATCGTTGTCACCCTGCCCAAGGACACGCAGGTGGACTATGTAAGCGCCCACAACGAGGAATGGTCCGTCATCAATTACAACGGCGCCCAGGCCTATGTCGCCACCCGTTACCTGAGAACGGAGGAGCGCACAGAGTAACGCTGTATGCCTTCTCCGCTGTGATTCTGCCGCGATCCTTCACTGTTTTTTCACTTTACCTTTACATAAAAACGGTCTATACTGTGGAAAGTCATGCCATAGCATGGACCGTTTTTCTTTGTCTTCAGCACTCTATCCCTGTTTCCGGAGGTTCGTTTTGAATATATTAAGACTGAATCGGCGGGTCTTTTCTCTCTTTCTCCCGCTCTGTCTGATTCTGACCCTGATGGCTCCCGCGAGGACCCTCGCGGCACCTGCCTGGCCCTCGGAGATCGCCATCCAGGCGGAAGGCGGCATCCTGATGGACGCGGATTCCGGGTGCGTGATCTTCGGTCAGAACATCCACCAGCAGTTTTTCCCCGCAAGCATCACAAAGATCCTGACCGCGCTGATCATCGTGGAGCGCTGCGATCTGGACGATACCATCACCTTCTCCCACAACGCCGTGTACAACGTGGAGCGCGGCTCCACCAGCGCGGGCTATGACACCGGGGACCAGATCACAGTCAGGGAAGCGCTCTACGCCATGCTTTTAAAATCTGCCAATGAGGTGGCCAATGCCCTGGCGGAGCACTGCGCCGGCAGCATCGAAGAATTCGCTGTGCTTATGAACGAGAAGGCTGCGGAGCTTGGCTGCAAGGATTCCCATTTCGCGAATCCCTCCGGTCTGAACGATCCGAACCACTACACCACGGCTTATGATTTCGCCCTGATCTCCAAAGCAGCCTTTGAGAATCCGGTCTTTGTGGAGTTCGATTCCACAACTTACCACGAAATGGGGCCCAATGCCACGAACAAAGAGCCCTTCACTGTCTACTGCGGCCACAAGATGATGAAAAAGAATTCGGGTATGTATTATCCCGGCATTCTCGGCGGCAAGACGGGCTACACCACCCTGGCGGGCAACACCCTTGTGACCTGTGTGGAGCGCGACGGGCTGAAGCTGATCACTGTTGTGCTGAACGGTCATCAGACCCATTACACCGACACCCAGGCCATGATGGACTTCGGTTTCGCGAACTTCAAGAACGTCAATATCAGCGATTACGAGACCTCCTACACTTCCCCGGAATCCGACATCAGCCTGACCGGAAACCACAGCTCGCTCCTGCAGCTGGACACCGGGCGCTCCGTGACGCTTCCCAAAAACGCGGAATTCAGCGACGCCTCGACAGAGCTTTCCTATGAGCTCACCGACAGGGATCCCGGCAACGCCGCCGCCCGTCTCACCTATCTGTACAACGACCGCGTGATCGGCACCACCTGGCTCCTAGCCTCCCAGGACGATGTCAGCATCGCCCCGGACGCGGTCCCCGGGACTGCAGGCTCCGGCGAACCGGCCCTGCATGAAAAGCTTCTGGAGACCATCTCTACTCCGGACGTGTTCCAGAAGGTCCTGATCGGCCTGATCGTGCTCCTGATCATCGCGGCAGCCGCGGCACTGGTGCTTCTTGCGAAACACATTCTCTACGACAGCTCCCGGGACGACATCCGGTTCTCCGAGTCCATGCGCCGTCTCCAGGAGCAGAGTTCCGCACTGAATCAGGAGAGCATCTACCGCGACAGTTCTTCCTCCGTGGACCACTACCTTCCGGACAGCCGCCTGAACAGCAGAAGCAAAAACAGCCGCTGGTTCAAGCGGAAAGGCTGATATTCCTTCTGACTGAGCAAATGCTGAAGATGATCCCGCCCGTTCCGGGCCTGCCGCTTTATCAGGGCAGGTTCGGAGCGGGCGGTCTGTTTTGCCCCGAAGCTTTATTACTTTAAAGTTTTACAGTTTAAAGTTTTACGTTTTAAAGTTTTACGCTTTAAATCACTATTGACATTTTTAAAAACGCGCAGTATGATGATGCTCAGTTTCAGAAACACAGCTGCCGGTCATCCCGCCCAGGTGCACAGGACAGCTGAAAAAAAATATTTTGTATCACAGGGGGGTAACATTATGGCACTTCAGATCATTCTTCTCGTCGTCTTCTTTGCTGTTATGCTGGGCGTCGGCTTCTACTGCCGCCGGCACGCGACGGATGTCAACAGCTTCGTTCTCGGCGGACGCTCCGTGGGACCATGGCTCACAGCCTTCGCCTTCGGAACCTCTTATTTCTCCGCCGTTATCTTCGTCGGTTACGCAGGACAGTTCGGATGGGGCTTCGGTATGTCCACCACCTGGGTCGGCCTCGGCAACGCTTTCATCGGATCGCTCCTCGCCTGGGCCATCCTGGGACGGCGTACCCGCATCATGTCCCAGACGCTCGACAGCCGCACCATGCCGGACTTCTTCGGAAAACGCTACCAGAGCAGCGCCCTGAAAGTGGTCGCCTCGATCATCGTTTTCATCTTCCTGATCCCTTACACAGCTTCCCTCTATAACGGCCTCTCCAGCCTTTTCAACATGGCCTTCCACCTGCCCTACTGGGTGTGCATCGTGATCATGGCAGTCCTGACCGGCATCTATGTGACCTTCGGCGGCTACATGGCCACAGCCATCAACGACTTTATCCAGGGCATCGTCATGCTGATCGGTATCGTGGCAGTTATCGCGGCGGTCCTCATCTCCAACGGCGGACTCACCGAGGCGGTAAAGAATCTTTCCCAGATCGATGCCGGCAACGGCCAGCTCGGAGCTTATACCTCTTTCTTCGGCCCGGAGCCGCTGGCACTCCTCTTCGTGGTGCTGCTGACCAGCCTGGGAACCTGGGGCCTGCCGCAGATGGTCGGTAAGTTCTACTCCATCAAGAACGAGGACGCTGTCCGGAAGGGCACCATCATCTCCACCCTCTTCGCCATCGTCGTGGCGGGCGGCTGCTACTTCCTGGGCGGCTTCGGCAGACTGTATGCTGACAAGATCACCTACACTCCCTCCGGGAAGCCGGCATTTGACACCATCATCCCCACCATGCTGTCCACGCTTCCGGACGTCATCATCGCGATCGTGATCGTGCTGGTGCTCTCCGCTTCCATGTCCACCCTGTCTTCGCTGGTGCTGACTTCCAGCTCCACGCTGACCCTGGACGTGATCATGCCCAAAATGAAGAAGCTGCCGGATGAGAAAACGGTCGTCGGAATGATGCAGGGCTTTATCGTCTTCTTCATCGCGATCTCCGCTGCCATCGCCATCATCAAGGACGCGAACCCCGGCATCACCTTCATCGCGCAGATGATGGGCGTCTCCTGGGGCGCACTGGCCGGCGCTTTCCTCGCCCCCTTCCTGTACGGGCTGTACTGGAAGAAGGCTACGAAGGCCTCTGTGTGGGTCTCCTTCGCCTTCGGCGTGGGCGCCGAAGTGTTCCAGCTCTGGGTGTCCCTGACCGGGAACAACTTTGATCCGGCGCTTCATCCCGTGCTCAGCTATCTCTTCGCCTCTTCCGTCCGTTCCGGCGCCATGACCATGATGGTGGGCCTGATCCTGGTCCCGGTGGTGAGCCTCTTCACGGCGAAGCCGGATCAGGACGCGGTCGATACCTGGTTCGACAAGTTCGATACCACCGTGGAAGTCGCCGCGAAGCGCTCCCTGGGAGACTGAGTGGAAGATGCACATCTTTATTGATCGATCAGAGAAAATCCGGCCCTGCCGGATTTTCTTGTTTGGAGCCCTGTTTTACAGAACAAGGTTCTTGTTGTATACTCAGTAAAAATAATTCGGGAGGCAAAAAAATATGAGCGAAGCACTGACTCTGAAGCGCGCGAAGGAACTGATCTCCGGGATGATCACGGAGCCGCACCTCATCATCCATTCCACGAACGTAATGGCAGCCATGGGCGCCATGGCGAAGCATTTCGGGGAGGATGAGGAGCACTGGAAGGCGGTGGGATACCTTCACGACTACGACTACGAGAAATACCCGGATGAGCACCTTGCTCACACAGAGGAGCCGCTCCGGGCGGCAGGCGTGCCGGAAGAGGACATCCGGGCGATCCTCAGCCACGGCTATACTCTCCGGAATGAGGTAAAACCGGAGACCAACATGGAAAAGTCCCTCTTCACTGTGGACGAACTGACCGGCATCATCGAGGCCGCCGCCAGAATGCGCCCCGCCGGCATCACGGACCTGAACGTGAAGAGCTTCATGAAGAAGTTCAAGGACAAAAAGTTCGCGGCGAAGTGCAACCGGCCGCTGATCCTGCAGGGCTGCGAACTGCTCGGTATGGACATCAAGGACGTGGCGGAGATCTGCATCGAGGGAATGAAGCCCTACGCCGCGGAGATCGGCCTCTTAGGCACAGAAGGCCAGGCATAAACCATACGGGGGAGCGGATCTGCATCTGCTCCCCCGCTCTTTTGTTGGGGTTGACATCCCGGTATTTTCGTGGCATAATAGCCGTTGTTTAAAGCGTTACGGTTCAACGCGCTAAAGCGCAGATGAAATATCAGCACCCGCAGCTGCAGAAAAAGAACCGGAAAAAACCCGCCTGGAGAAAGAACGGCGGTACAGAGGAGATAAACGTCATGCCTATTACAGAACTGCTGAGCAGGAACGCAACCTACTTCAAGAATGAGACCGCCCTGGTGGAGATCAATCCGGAGGCGAAGGGGATCCCGAGAGTCACCTGGAGAGAGTATTCCCTCATCGAAACAGACCGGAGCGGCGCGTTCCGGAAGCAGATCACCTGGGGAGAGTTCGACGTCCAGGCGAACCGCTTCGCGAACCTCCTGCTCACCAGGGGGATCCGCAGGAATTCCAAGGTGGCGATCCTGCTGATGAACTGTATTGAATGGCTGCCCATTTACTTCGGCGTCCTGAAGACCGGCGCCGTGGTGGTGCCGCTGAACTTCCGCTACGACTCCGAGGAGATCCTGCACTGCCTGAAGCTGGCCGATGTGGACTGCCTGGTCTTCGGGCCGGAGTTCACAGGCCGTGTGGAGGCGGTCCTCGACAGAGTGCCGAGGGTCAAGAACCTCTTTTACGTGGGAGACGACTGCCCCTCCTTTGCGGACAGCTTTGACCTCATCAAGTACTGCTCCTCCCAGGCGCCCAGCGTCTATATCACGGACGATGACGACGGCGCGATCTATTTCTCCTCCGGAACCACCGGGTTCCCGAAGGCGATCCTGCATGCGCACCGGAGCCTGATGCACTCCTGTATCGTGGAGCAGAGCCATCACAAGCAGACCAGGGAGGACGTGTTCCTCTGCATCCCGCCGCTCTACCACACCGGCGCCAAGATGCACTGGTTCGGCTCCCTCCTTTCCGGAAGCCGGGCGGTCATCCTGCGCGGCGTAAGTCCCGAATGGATCATCCGGACCGTCAGCGAGGAGCGCTGCACCATCGTCTGGCTGCTGGTGCCGTGGGCCCAGGACATCCTGGATGCCATCGACAGCGGAAAGATCGACCTCACCAAGTACCAGCTCTCCCAGTGGAGGCTCATGCACATCGGCGCCCAGCCGGTGCCGCCGACCCTCATCAAACGCTGGAAGGCCGTATTCCCGCACCACGACTACGATACCAACTACGGCCTCAGCGAGTCCATCGGACCCGGCTGCGTGCATCTTGGCATCGAGAACACCCACAAGGTGGGCGCCATCGGCGTACCGGGCTACGGCTGGCAGGTCAAGATCGTGGACGCTAACCGCAATGAGATCAAGGACGGCGTCGGCGAGCTGGCAGTGAAGGGCCCGGGCGTCATGAAGTGCTACTACAACGACAAGAAATCCACGGACGAGGTCCTGGACAGCGAGGGCTGGCTCTACACCGGCGACATGGCCGAGCGCGACGAGGACGGCTTCATCTACCTCGTGGACCGGAAGAAGGACGTCATCATCAGCGGCGGCGAGAACATTTACCCCGTCCAGATCGAGGACTTCTTAAGATCCAACGACGCCATCAAGGACGTGGCAGTGATCGGTCTGCCGGACCGCAGACTCGGCGAGATCGCGACCGCGATCATCGAAGTGAAGGAAGATCACTCGCTGACAGAGGAGCAGGTGAACCAGTTCTGCAAGCAGCTGCCCCGCTACAAGCGCCCGAGGAAGATCATCTTCGCTGATGTGCCGCGGAATCCTACCGGAAAGATCGAGAAGCCGGTGCTCCGGAAGCGCTATGGCGGCGATCTCCTGGTGGCGCAGCAGAACGAGATCAAGGTGGACTGAGATCTTCTGAGCTCCCTTTGAAAACGGCAGAATAAAGAGTGGGTATATAAAAATAAAGGGTGGGGCCAAAATAAAGTAAAGGCTGTGCATTAAGCCGGTCATCTGTGATGACGGTCAATGCACAGCCTCTTTTTTACTTATACAGCCTCTTTTTACTTTCCTTCCACCAGGGCCTGCATGTCGTCCCACAGGCCGTCCAGGCTTTCCAGCGCCTTCTTGTACAGGCGGTACTTCTTCTCGTAGACCGCGACGGCTTCCGGATCCGGAAGGATGGGCTCGGAGAACACGGTCATGTTCTGAATGGCCTCATCCAGGGACGGATATGTCCCGACAGCCGCTGCCACTGCGATGGCGCAGCCTAAAGCGCCGGTCTCGTTGGCTTCCAGCGTCTGCACCGGCGTGTTCATCACGTCCGCGAACATCTGCGCCCAGACCTTCGCCCGGGCGGCACCGCCCGCCAGGCGGATCACCTCCGGAGCCTCGCTTCTTGTCGCCATCAGCCGCTCGTAGTGATATTTGTGGCAGAAGGTGATGCCTTCAAAAATACTGCGGGCCAGATGCGCCCTGCTGTGGCTCACGCTCATGCCCAGGAAGCAGGCCTTCGCGTTCGGGTGCACGTTGGAGGCCATCAGGAAAGGCAGGAACAGCGGGACGAATTCCGTCACCGGGATTTCTTCCACCCAGCGGTCCACCGTGTCGTAGATGCTGCCGCCGGCAGCCTTCTCCTTTTCCTTCAGCTCCGGGAGCAGCTCCCGGATGAACCACTCAAAGTTGCCCGCGGAGGTGGGGGAGGATTCCTCGATCAGGTAGTAGCCCGGAAGTGCGAAGCAGGAATTCATCTGCACTCTGCCGTCGATCACCGCTTCCTTCCGGATGTATTCGTTGATGGACCAGGTCCCGGCGATCATGCAGACCTTCGAGGGATCCGTCACGCCTGCGGCGATGGCGCAGGCATTAATGTCGAACATACCGCCGATGACCGGCGTTCCCGCCTTCAGTCCGCTCTTCGCCGCTGCCTCCTCGGTCACGTAACCGCAGATCTCAGTGGCCCTGCAGGTGGGCGGAAGCGCGTCCTTCACCTCGGGGATCCCGTACATGTCCAGGAGCTCCTGGTCAAAATCCACGGTCCAGAGATTCATCAGGCCGGAGCCGGAGTAGTCCGTCACCTCCGCCCTGGCTTCCCCGGTCAGGCGGAAGCGGATGTAGTCCTTGCACTCGAACACATACTTGATGTTCGCGTAGCTTTCCGGCTCGTTGTCCCGGAGCCACGCGAGCAGCGCTGTGGGCTGGCACGCCATGATATGCTGCAGCGAGCGGTGGAAGGCCATTTCCTCCACGCCGTTGGCTTTCCACTCCAGAGGATAGCGGTAGGCGCGGTTGTCCGTGGAGATGATGCCGTTCCGCGCAGGCTTGTCATCCTTGCCCCAGAGGTACAGACCCTTTCCGTGGCCGGAAATGCCGACGCCGGCAACATCGCCCGCGTCAATGCCTGTCTTCTCCAGAACGCCCTTCAGCACCGCACAGTTCGCGTCCCACATTTCTTCCATGTCACGTTCCACAAAGCCCGGCTTCGGAGTGATCGCCCTGGTGGCAACGCCGCAGGTGCCGATCTCCCTGCCGCGCTCATCAAAGACCGCCGCCTTGGTCGCGGTTCCGCCGTTGTCGAGCCCGATAAAATAGCGCATCTTCTCTTCCTCCTGTCCGTTGTTGTTTCAGGCTGCGTTTCCGCCCCGCAATGTTTCAATAGAAATAACTTTGATATGTAATTCAATTTTATCTGATGTATACATCTCCGTCAATCGCACATAAGTGTCAATAATTCGCTGTTTTGTCCATCTATCGTCGTTTTTCCTTTCTTGTGCGATATAAATGTTTCATTATATAATAAGACGACAATAATCCGGTGCAGCCATACTTATGTATCTTCCCGGAAAGGAACAGACGGATGAGCGAAACGGGCGGGCGTATAAGCCTCAAACGAAAAATCTATCTTGATCTGAAGCAGAGGCTCATCCAGTGCGTTTATCCGCCGGGATCCGAGCTGAACGAACTGATCCTCACCGCGGAATACGGCGTCAGCCGGACCCCCATCCGGGAAGCGGTCAGCCAGCTGGAGCTGGAAGGCTATGTAAAAGTCCTGCCGAAAAAAGGCATTTACATTCCGGATGTCTCCATCGACAAGGTCCTGCAGATCTTCCAGACCCGGCTCGAGGTGGAGCCTGTCACCCTGCGCATGGCAGTCCCGCACCTCAACGTGGAGGAACTGATCGATTTCCGCAGGAGATTCCAGGAGCCGGAGCCGGATCTCCTGAAGGCTCAGCAGCTGGATACAGAGATGCACCTCTATCTCATCGACCGGTGCGGAAATGATTATCTGACTGATATGATGCACCGCCTGTTCGACGACAACACGCGGGTAGTGATCGCCACGGGCCAGACAAAGGCCAAGATCCACAACGCAGTCCTGGAGCACCTGGAGATCCTGGACAGCCTGATCACCCACCAGGATCCCGAGTATTCCGCGCAGCTCCTCAGGAAACACATCGGAACCTGCCGGTCTGAGGCGCTGAAGTACTTCAGCTCGGACCAGTACAGAAACTATATGAAAGAAACAAAAGCAAAGCGAGGTAACAGCGTATGAATCCATCTGACAGCACCCGTTCCGGACGTTCTTCCCACCGTTTTCTGACCTTTGGCGAGATCATGCTTCGGCTCACCCCTCCGAATTACGAGAAGATCCGCATGACCAGCAGCTTCGACGCCACCTACGGCGGCAGCGAAGCGAACATCGCTCTGGCCCTCGCGAATCTCGGGATCGACAGCACCTTTTTCAGCGTGGTCCCGGACAACTCTCTCGGAAAAAGCGCGATCCGCATGCTCCGGAGCAACGACGTGCACTGCTCCCCCGTCATCCTGAGCACCCCCGAAGAGACCCCGACCCACCGTCTCGGCACCTATTACCTGGAGACCGGCTACGGGATCCGCCCCAGCGAGGTGACCTACGACCGGAAGCACAGCGCCATCACCGAATATGATCTGAGCCGTGTGGACCTGGACGCTCTTCTGGAGGGCTTCGACTGGATCCACCTGAGCGGCATCACCCCCGCCCTCTCCGAAAGCTGCGCTGATTTCATGCTCGAGTGTCTCAGGAAAGCAAAGGAAAAGGGCCTGACTGTCAGCTTCGACGGCAACTTCCGCAGCACACTCTGGAGCTGGGACGAAGCCCGGGACTACTGCACCCGCTGCCTGCCCTACGTGGACGTTCTTCTCGGCATCGAGCCCTACCATCTCTGGAAGGACGAGAACGATCACGCCGCCGGCGACTGGAAGGACGGCATCCCGCTGCAGCCGAGCTACGAGCAGCAGGACGAAGTGTTCCAGCACTTTGTGGAGCGCTATCCCAACATCAGCTGCATTGCCCGCCACGTGCGCTACGTCCACTCCGGCAGCGAGAACAGCCTGCTGGCCTACATGTGGTATCAGGGCCACACCTTCGAGAGCAAGAAATTCACCTTCAACATCCTGGACCGCGTGGGCGGCGGCGATGCCTTCGCCAGCGGCCTGATCTACGCCATGATGAACAACTACAAGCCCATGGACATGATCAACTTCGCCGTGGCCAGCAGCGTCATCAAGCACACCATCCGCGGCGACGGCAACATCACCGACAACGCCGAGACCATCAAGCGGATCATGAACATGAACTACGATATCAAGCGCTGAATGCAGAGGAGACAGGGGACGGTTCTCTGTCTCCTTTTGTATGAAGACAGACCGATGAAGAGTTGAACTGGAAAGATACACGCCGCCTTTGTGTTCGTTCAGGACGTTCCATTTGCGCTCCTGCGCGCGCCCGCTGGCTTCTGTATCTCCGGCCGGATGTACTTCCATCAGATGCCGGGGTCCGCTGCCGGAAGGTTGCGCGCTCCGTCGGCAAGGAATGTCCCGAACTCTCAGCCGGCGGCTATTGCTCTTTCCAGTTCATCTCTCCCGGTCTGTTCTCTGCAGTAAATAACGAAGGAGACAGAGAACCGTCCCCCTGTCTCCTATCTGAGGTTATTAATATGATTATCGACATTCACACCCACACGTTTCCTGACAAGATCGCGGCGAAGACCGTGGAGGCTTTGAGCCGCGTTTCCCACTCCAGGCCGTTTTCCGACGGGAGCAACGCAGGTCTTATAAAGAATATGCGGCGTTGCGGCATCGACCGCTCCGTGATCCTTCCGGTAGCCACTGCCCCCCGTCAGGTGAGCCACGTGAACGATGCCGCCGCGGCAGTAAATGAAAAATTCCGGGCGGACGGCCTCTTTTCCTTCGGCTGCATCCACCCGGATCATCCGGATTTCCGGGCGGAACTTGCCCGGGTCAAAGATCTTGGTCTGAAAGGCATCAAGATCCACCCTGTGTACCAGGGGGCGGAGATCGACAGCCCGAAATTTCTCCGGATCATCGAGCGCGCCGCGGAGCTGGATCTTATCGTCATCACCCACGCGGGACTGGACATCGGGTATCCCGGAGAAGTTTGCTGCTCTCCCCGGATGTGCCGGCGCGTCGTGGATGAGATCGGCCCCTTCCGCTTTGTCCTGGCCCACATGGGGGGCTGGCGGAACTGGGACGAGGTCCCGGAATATCTGGCGGACACCGGCGTGTATCTGGACACGGCATTCTCCACCGGAAGCATCGTCCCGCTGGACGACGGGCACTACCGGCCGGAGGACCTGCCAATGATGGATCATGCGGAATTCCTGCGGCTCTATGAGGCCTTCGGACCGGACCGCATCCTCTTCGGGACCGACAGTCCCTGGAGCTCCCCGGAAGAAAGCCTCGAATTCATGCGGAGCCTGCCCATTCCCGCTGCCGATCTTGAAAAGATCCTCGGCGGAAACGCGGCGGCCCTGTTGGGATGATCTGCTTTCCTTACGGGTCGATCTTCTTTTCCTCAGCCGGACCGGCGGCAGGGGTCTGCGCTTCCCGGTCAGCGGCAAGAATCTCCGCCTGCCGCTCCTTGCTGATCTCAAAGATCGCGGCGTAGAGTTCCTCCGCGTAATGCTTCAGATCCTCCCCGATGAGACCGGAGACCTCCTCCAACTTCTCCCGCTCCCGCGCGGGATCCGTCAACGGAAGCCCGCGTTCTTTTTTGTATTTCGCGATCGCATCGCACAGCAGAAGCCGTTCCCGGAACAGCGCTGTCATCTGTCTGTCGATGCGGTCGATCTCTTTTCTTGCATCCTTTATATCCATCTGTATACGCTCCTGCTGATGTTAAAAAATGATGTATCTGTTCTGCTGCATCTGTTAAGTAAGAATGCTGCATCTGCCTGGAATTCTACCCTCCGCCGCTCTGTTTGTCCATCTCTTCCCGTCGCGTGCCGGCCGGAAATCTGCTACAATAATTCTGCAGAGAGGAGGAAAACGAATGAAACACTATATCATCGCGAAATTCAACGAAGGCTGTGACTGGAAGCCCATGATCGGTGCGATCACGGACCTGTTTGAGGAGACGCTTCAGATCCCGGGGATCCATGCGGTAAAGGTAAAGCCCTGCTGCATCAACAGGCCCAACCGGTACGACGTCATGATCGAGATGGAGATGGATCCGGAGGCGCTGACGGTCTATGACGCCTGTGAGGCCCATAAAAAATGGAAGCAGGAGTACGGTGATCTTCTTCAGAAGAAGACGATCTTCGACAGCGAAGATTGATAAATCCCTATAACTATTCCGCGGCGCCCTTGCTATAATGGCGCGAATTGTGATACCATTAATCAAGAAACATTCGCAGATCTCCGGTACTCCGGCCCCGGGCTGCCGGCAGCTGCAAATATTCTTCACTCTTAAGTATGAAGGAGGAGGCCATTATGATTTACTCAACAGAGATTAAGAACATGTGCCCTGTCACACAGGGAGTGCATCACGGTGCCGCTCCGATCCCGGAGGAAGCAAAGTGGGTGCAGGCAAAAAAGGTTGAGGACATTTCCGGTTACACACATGGTGTGGGCTGGTGCGCACCGCAGCAGGGTGCCTGCAAGCTGTCCCTGAACGTCAAGGACGGCATCATCCAGGAGGCTCTGGTGGAGACCCTCGGATGTTCCGGAATGACCCATTCTGCAGCTATGGCAGCGGAGATCCTCCCCGGACTTACAATTCTCGAAGCCCTGAACACGGACCTTGTCTGCGACGCTATCAACACCGCCATGAGAGAGCTCTTCCTGCAGATCGTTTACGGCAGAACTCAGAGCGCATTCTCCGAGGACGGCCTGCAGATCGGCGCCGGCCTTGAGGACCTGGGCAAGGGCACCCGTTCCATGGTCGGAACCACCTATGGAACCCTTGCAAAGGGCCCGCGTTATCTGGAGCTGACCGACGGCTACATCACCAAGGTCGCGCTGGACGAGAACGATGAGATCATTGGCTATCAGTACGTCAACTTCGGCAAGATGATGGACTTCATCAAGGGCGGCATGTCCGCTGACGACGCTCTGAAGAAAGCATCCGGCCAGTATGGAAGAGTCGCAGACGCTGCACGTCTGATCGATCCGAGACACGAGTAAGATAGAGGAAGAGGAGGAACAGAACTATGGCATTATTTGAATCCTATGAGAGAAGAGAGCCTCAGATTCTTGCTGTGCTTAAGGAGTATGGCATCTCTTCCATCGAAGAGTGCAAGGATATCACCATGGCGGCCGGCATCGATGTCTACAAGCTCATCGAAGGCATTCAGCCGATCTGCTTTGAGAACGCAAAATGGGCCTACACCGTAGGCGCCGCGATCGCGATCAAGAAGAACTGCCGCAAGGCCTCCGAGGCAGCTGCTGCCATCGGCATCGGCCTGCAGGCATTCTGCATTCCGGGTTCCGTTGCTGACCGCCGTAAGGTCGGTCTGGGCCACGGCAACCTGGGCAAGATGCTTCTGGAAGAGGATACCGAGTGCTTCGCATTCCTGGCAGGCCACGAGTCCTTCGCGGCAGCTGAAGGCGCCATCGGTATCGCTGAGAAGGCGAACAAAGTCCGCACCAAGCCGCTCCGCGTCATCCTGAACGGTCTCGGCAAGGACGCTGCCCAGATCATCTCCCGCATCAACGGCTTCACCTATGTGGAGACCAAGTACAACTACTTCACCGGCGAGGTGGAGGAAGTCTTCAGAAAGTGCTACTCCAAGGATCCGCAGTCTCCGAGAGCAAAGGTCAACTGCTACGGCGCGAACGATGTCCAGGAAGGCGTTGCCATCATGTGGAAGGAAGGCGTCGACGTCTCCATCACCGGCAACTCCACCAACCCGACCCGTTTCCAGCACCCGGTGGCAGGCACCTATAAGAAGGAGCGCATCGAAGCCGGCAAGAAGTACTTCTCCGTGGCTTCCGGCGGCGGCACCGGCCGTACCCTGCATCCCGACAACATGGCAGCAGGTCCCGCTTCCTACGGTATGACGGATACCCTCGGCCGTATGCACAGCGACGCTCAGTTCGCAGGTTCTTCTTCCGTTCCCGCGCACGTTGAGATGATGGGTCTCATCGGCGCAGGCAACAACCCGATGGTCGGCATGACCGTTTCCACCGCAGTTTCCATCGAAGAAGCAGCCACCGCAGGAAAGTTCTGATCATTCCTCAAGCGGAACTGATATTGGAAATAACACAATGATATAATGAAGAGCGGTCGCACCATTAAATAATTGGTGGTGCGACCGCCTTTTTTAGTTCTGTTCAAAAATTTCTTTACTGCAAGGGGCCGGCGTCAGTACCGGGCGTTTTTCATGTATTTTTCAAAATTTGTTCCCCTTGGGCGACCTGTAAACTCCTGATTTTTCACCGCTAAAGCCGCCAGATGGGCGCTTTCACTTAATTATAAGAAGTTTTGTTCCCTTTCCATACAAAAATCAAGTGTAAAAGATTCCCCAAAAGGGAACAAAATTCGAAAAATCGCACGGAAACGCCCAGGAAGCCATAGTCAGGCCTTCAAAGCTTACTAAAAATCGCAGTTTCAAGGGTACAGGATTGGCAAAACCGGTCCGAAAACGCCCGTCTTGTCTTAGTTTGTTTTCCGCCGTCCTATTCCGTTTCCTGCTTCCGCAACTTCTTCACTGCCGGCAGGCCGGCGGCAAGAGAAAAGAGCGTCAGCGCCAGCAGCGCGAGGGTCATCGGCCGCCCGAACATGGCCCGGAGCATGTGGTCCTCCGAGGAAGCGAGCGATACCGCCCTACGGAAGTTGGAATCCATCATGCCGCCGAGGACCAGCGCCAGAGTCATGGGAGCGACGGGGTAGCCCCGGGTCCGCATCAGGAAGCCCAGAACGCCGAAGACCAGCATCACCCCGATGTCAAAGATCCTGCCGCGGCAGGCGTAGGCCCCGACCACACAGAGCAGCGCGACGACAGGCATCAGCGTCTTTTTCGGCACGTTGATGACGCCGGCGAGGTGCGGCGCCGCCAGGAGTCCCAGCAAGAGCAGGAACACGCAGCCGATAAAGCCGCCGCCGAGAATAGTGTAAAAGCTCTCCGGGCTCTTCATGAGGAACATCGGTCCCGGCTGCAGGCCGTGGACGTAAAAGACAGAGAGGATAATGGCCGTCACCGCGTCGCCTGGGACCGCCAGGGTCAGCATCGGAATCAGGGCGCCGCCGATGCAGGCGTTGTTCGCGCTCTCCGAGGCGACGATGCCCTCCACCGCGCCCTCTCCAAAGGGGCGGGACGGATGCTTCACCAGCCGTTTCGCCTGGGCGTAGGCGAGAAACGACGCCACCGGGCCGCCGGCGCCGGGGAGGGCCCCCACCAGGGTGCCGATGGTGCTGTAATACAGGCTCCGCGGGAATTCCTTCAGGATCTCTTTCATCGGCACCGTCTGGCGGACGATGGCGTTTTCCTCCGCCGCGGGGCAGCCGTCATAGACCACGCTCAGGACCTCGGCAAAGCCGAACAGACCCACCAGCGCGGGAACCGTGGATATCCCGGCGTTCAGAGCGCGGATGCCGAAGGTGAGGCGCGGCGTACCGAGGACAGAATCCATGCCGATCATGGAGAAAAAGAGGCCGAAGATCACGCTGACCAGACCTTTTGCAAAGCTTTTTGACGTAAGGCTTCCCACCGTCGTGAGCCCGAACATCGCCAGCAGGAAATAGTCCATGGGCTGGAACTGCAGGGCGACAGAGGTGATGGGCCCGGCCAGAAGCGCCAGGGCAATGAGGCCGAAGACCGAACCGACAAAGGAATAGACCGTGGCGTACTTCAGCGCCTTGTACGCCTCTCCCCGCTTCGCCATGGGATACCCGTCCAGAGTTGTGACCACAGAGGACGGCGCGCCGGGGATGTTCAGCAGTATCGCGGAAAGCGCGCCGGAAAAAACGCCCACCACATAGACCCCCATCACCGCTGCCAATGCATCCGGCGCTTCCCAGCTGTAGGTGATGGAGACCAGCAGCGCCGTCGCCATGGAAACAGAAAGTCCTGGCACCGCGCCCACAAAAAGACCTGCCACGCTTCCGGCCCCGCAGAGGAGCACGAAGCGCGGATCCAGGAAATACTTCAGACCTTCAAGGATCGCATTCATAAAATACTCCTCAGTTCTCAGGGCAGACGGACGTGCAGCAGGACGCCGAACAGCACATAGACCGCCGCGTCTGCGCATGCGGCGGTCAGAATCAGTCTCAGAATATTCCTCGCCCCCAGGAACCAAAGAAGCCCCGCGAGAAAAAGAAATGTCGCCGGCAGGAAATGCGCCGCCGGCAGAAGCAGATCATACAGCACCGCGCCAGCGATAAAGACCAGCACGGACTTTGCATGAGAAGCAGGGGACGGTCCTCCGCCCCCTGTCTTTGCAGCTTCTGAAGTATGAGACCGGGAACCGTCCCACGCCTCTGAAAGAAGCGGGATCACCAGCAGCAGACCGAACACTGAGATGAGTGTCGGGAACAGAAAGGGAGAGGTCTTCCATTCTGTCACGTTCCGGTCGAAGTGGTGATGGTACAGCGAATAGACAAGAAGCGCCGCAGAGCATGCTCCGACGAATGCCGCTTCCTGGTATTTTCTGTTTTTTAAAGGATTTCCCTTTCCCGTTTCTTTCATGACACTAATTCCAGGTCCTTTCATCCGCAGTCCCAGATTACGGCTTCGGAATGCCGAACTCCTCCGGGCTTTTCACCGCCGCGCCGGCGTCGTAGAGCATCCAGGAAATGTTGGATTCCCACACCGCGAAGAATTTCTCCGCCTCCTCGACGGTGGGATACTTTTCGTACAGCTTTTCGATGCAGTTGTCGTCCATGTACTTCTCGAACTCCGGATCCTTGACGGCTGCATGGGCCGCGGCGCGGAGCGTCTCCTTGATGTCCTCCGGAACGTCCTTGTGGACGATCAGGCTGAGGGGCGTGTAGGGCATGGCCATCATCTCCTCACTGCCCGGCATGACGGAAGCCAGAGTGACCACGTCCGGATGGGCGGACAGGGGATCCACGGAGCAGACCGCCAGCAGCTTCAGATCTCCGCTTTCAATATAAGAAGCGACCGTCGAATAGTTGGAGTTCGTGAAGTCCACCTGGTGACCCATGACGGCGGTGATGCCCTCGGCCCCGCTGTTGTACGCTGTGAGCGCCGGCTCATAGCCGTAACGGTTTAACAGCAGCGCCTGGATGTGGCCCGAGCCGCCGGGTCCGGTGTAGCTCATCTTGATCTTCCCGGGATTCTCCTTCATGGCATCCAGCAGGTCCTGGATCGTCTCATAGGGAGAATCCTTCGCCACCACCATGACCTTCGGGTCGTTGGCGATGGGCAGGATCGGTGAGAAGTCACCGTAACTCATCTCGCTGATCCCCATGACCCGCTGGGTCCCCAGGCTGTCCGCCGTGAGGAGCAGGGTGTAGCCGTCGGGTTTTGCCTCCAGCGCGGCCTCCGTTCCCACAGAACCGGACGCCCCGGCTTTATTCTCCACGATGATCGTCTGCCCCAGCTGCTTTTCCAGGGCAATGGCCAGCTGACGGCCCACCAGATCCGTGGTCCCGCCCGCGCCGTAGGGGATGATCATCGTGATGCTCTCCTTCGGGTAATCCGATGCCTTTGCGGCAGCATTATCCGCGGATGATGTCTCCGCCCCCGCCGCTGACTCTGCAGCTTTTGTGTCCGCTGCTGCTGTTTCTGCGGCTTTTGTCTCCGTTCCCGCCGTCGTCCCGGCACCGCTTCCGCTGCCCGCGCAGCCCGCAAGGACCAGACTCACCGCCGCGGCAGCCGCTAAAAAGATTCTCTGACTCTGTTTTATAAGCTTCACTTTTTCTGCCTCTCTTTTACAGTCTTTCACAACCTTTTACAGTCTTTAAATTCTTTCACAACCTTTTACAGTTGTCAATGTTATACAGCGGTATGCCAAATTTCACAAGCAAGATCTGAAATGCACACGGGGATACACACATCCGTCTCTTCCATCACGATCTCCGGCAGGCGCTGCTCCTCAAAAGCCGCCAGCACCATGACCGTGTCTTCCCGCAGCTTCGGAAGATACCGGTCATAGTACCCCGCCCCGTGACCCAGCCTGCCGCCCCTTCCGTCGAAGGCGACGCAGGGGACGATGACGAGGTCGATGTCCTCCGGCTTTACCGGGACTGCCAGCTCCGGCACCGGCTCCCGGATCCCGTAGGCGCCAGTGCGCCAGTATTCTGCAGGGTAATCGTTCTTTTCCGAAGGATCATCTTCCGGCACTGCGCTGTTCCCACCCGGCTCAGCATGATTTCCTCCCGGTACCACCGCTTCCATAATACCCGCCCCATGGCACAGGGGAAAAGCGATCCGGATCTCTTCCGCCCGGGCCTTCCGGTGAAACTCCGAAAGATCCGCCTCGTCCCAGGCCGCCGCATACGAAAAGACGGTCCTGACCGGAGGCAGCCCGGCTTCCGTTCTCTCTATCTTCAGCGTCTGCAGATATTCGTACATGAAGCCGCTGACCCTGCGGCTTTTTTCTGCCCTGGTCTCAGCATCCAGGGCGCGCCGGGCTGCAGTCGCCTTCTTCCGCTGGGCTGCTTTTCTGATCGATGCCGCTTCGGCAGCTGCAGATCCCGGCTGTCCGCCCGTCGCAGCTGTATTCACTTCCATTCTGTTTCCGTTGTTTTCTATTCTTTCCATAAACAGAACTATAATTGCCCCGAAGTTTTTTGGCAACTGCTTTGTTTCTTATACCCATTTGGTTGTAATTCATGATCCGCGCCACAATTTATACCCTTTAGGGTGCATTTTATGCAGGCGCTCTAAATATATACCCTATGAGGTATAAATTCGACTAATTCAGTTGATTTTATACCTGATAGGGTATATATTGATGATATCAGCGCTATATGCAAGTATATTTCAAGGAGTCCCCATGAATCCAATTGGAGAATACGTTAAACGCCGGCGCCGTGAGGCCGGTCTTACACAGGAGGAATTCGCCCTTCGTTCCGGTCTCGGTCTCCGTTTTGTCCGGGAGCTGGAGCAGGGAAAAGAAACTGTAAGAATGGATAAGGTCAACCAGGCGCTTTCTATGTTCGGCATGGAGGCAGTGCCGGGAAAGAAGGAACGGAATGAATGATACAGGTACAGTTCTTCGCCGGGGCAAGGTGTTTGTCCAGGGTCGCTACGCCGGTATGGTCGAAGAGACTGAGGACGGGTATTCTTTCGCATACGACAGTGGATACCTGGAAGCAAACGGTCCAGCTGTCAGCCTGACCATTCCTCTCCAGGAAGAGCCCTTCTTTTCGGAGACTCTGTTTCCTTTTTTTGACGGTCTGATCCCGGAGGGCTGGCTTCTGTCCGTTGTCACAAGAAACTGGAAACTGGATCCCGAAGACCGCTTCGGACTGCTGCTGGTCTCCTGCGAAGACAGTATCGGAGATGTCAGTGTAAAAAATGCTGATGATGCAGACATTATAGAAAGCAGCGAGGATAAGGAGGTTCACGCCATATGAAGAACTGCCTTTGCTGCGGGAAACCGCTGCCAGAACAGGATGAGAAGAGCGGGACAGGTTGGCACCAGAAATGCATCCGAAAATTCTTCGGGACAGAGCAGCTCCCTGAACTTGATCTGTCGCCGGAGGCGTTGGACCAGTTGGCGGAAGAAACAGCCCAGAAGCATCTCACGGTGCCCGGAGTTCAGAAAAAGCTGTCACTGCATCTGTCCAGAGACGAGTCCCCTCGTCTTACAATAGTGGATGCGCCAGCCGGTTATATCCTGAAGCCCCAGGCGCCCCGGTACACCTCACTTCCGGAAGCCGAAGACTGCGTCATGCGTATGGCCGATGCTGCCGGGATCGCTACAGTACCCCATGCTCTTCTGAAATTCGCTTCCGCACCAGCGGGGCAAAATGACCAGGATATTTATGCGTTTATCACCAGGCGTATCGACCGCAGCTTTGATCCGCGTCCATCCCGGAGATCCGGGAAGTCTGTACCGAAGCGCCCTGATCTGTACGCCATGGAAGATTTCTGCCAGCTGAGTTTCAGACAGACCCGGGACAAATACCGGGGCTCTTATGAAAAATGCGCCGCCATCATCAGCCGCTGGTCTTCCCTTCCGGGACTTGATCTGGCGGAATTCTACTACCGGCTCCTCTTCTGTTTTGTGACAGGGAACTCGGATATGCATCTGAAAAATTTCTCTCTTCGGGAAAAAACAAGCGGCAAAAGGGACTTTGTCCTTTCTGCCGCATACGATCTTCTTCCTGTCAATATTGTCCTTCCGGAAGACAAAGAAGAGACCGCTCTTACACTGCATGGAAAAAAACGTAATCTGCGAAAAAATGATTTTCTCGCCTTTGCCGATACCTCCGGGATCAACTCTGCCGCAGCCCGACGGATCCTCGGGCGCATCGTTTCTCTGGAGGACCGGTTTCACAGAATCTGCGACGCTTCGCTGATGCCTGCGGAAATGAAGGAATCCCTTCATGAGCTGATGAAGATCCGCTTCCGTCGGCTCTTATGACCGCAGTTCCGGATACATCAGTCTCACAGGCTGCCACCGCTCGTCGACCATCTTTTTCCGCATCCGCCCTTCATCCAGAAGCCTGTAGAGCGTGTCCCGGTCCCGGGCGGCTATGGCGTCTCTGTATTCCTTCAGATGGCCGATCAGATGATCGATCTCTGCAGTCACACGGTCTCCGTTCTCCAGGAAAAGCTCCGTCCACAGTTCCGGGCTGAGCCACGCCACCCGGGTGAGATCCCGGTAGCTTCCTGCGGAAAAACCTTCCGGGGCATCCGCCGTCGGGCTCTTGATATAAGAGCTGGCGACCACGTGGGCCAGTTGGGAGGTAAACGCGATCATGGCGTCATGTTTTTCAGCTGTCGTGATGATAAACCTGCCGAAACGCGCCGGGGCAAAGCAGCCCTTCACCCGTTCGATGAGCGCCGCGTCCGCTTCCGCCGGCGGCACCAGCACCATGGTGCTGCCGTCAAACATATCCTCTTTAGCGTACCGGAAGCCCGAATACTGAGTCCCGGCCATGGGATGCCCGCCCACAAAGGTGAAGCCGTACTGCTCCGCCAGTTCGAACCCTGTCCGGCAGATCTTCCCTTTGACCCCCAGGCAGTCCACCACCAGGACATGAGCCGGTATCCGGGCCGCATTCTCCCGGAGCCACTCTTCTGTCCCCTGCGGGTAGGCTGCCAGCAGGATCAGGCCGCACAGACCGTATTTGTCTTCTGTCAGTCTCCCGTTCATGTCCCGCGAAAGAAGCGCTGCCTCCACGGTCCTTTCATCCGTATCCATTCCCAGGATCACTGATTCCGGATCCCGGCGGAATGCCTTTGCCATGGACCCTCCAATGAGGCCCAAGCCAATAATACCGATCGTCATGGTCTCCTCCTTATTCTGTGCTGAGGCACATCCGGAGTAAAATACTGCTGCAGATCATCCTTATCATACCATTATTTAGTCTCCGCTTCATTCCTGTCGAAGGGAGTTCCCCTTCATTCGCACCGTCGCTTCGCTCCGCTGCTCATGAATGGGCGCTTCCTGCTTCCCTTTTTCTTTATCATCTCCCGGATCGCTGCGCGCTTCGCGCTCCCGCGATCCTGAAAACATTCGGAATCCGCGGGGCCCCTGCCCCGCTCCTTCCTCATGTTTTAACGGGAATCAAAAAAAGACGGCCAGGCACATAAACGTGCCTGCCGTCTTTTATGATTCCCTGAGATGATCAAATCAGGCTCATCTCGTCCTGGCTGATGCCTTTGAAGCCTCTTCCGCGCATGGCGGCCTCGGCCCTTACGGTGTCGGCGACGCGGAAGATCATGTAGGCGTGTTCACTGCTGCTGAGGATGGCATACATGTACTCGATGTTGATGTTCTCCTCCGCGAAGACTGCCAGGAGCTTGTTCAGGCCGCCCGGCTCGTCCGGCACGGCGTAGGCCAGGACCGGCGTGAGGCTGGCCACATAGCCTTCCTTCTTTAAAGTGTTCGTGGCGGCAAAGACATCGTCCACGATAATGCGGGCAATGCCGAAATCCTTGGTCTCGGACACGGACAGTGCGCGCATGTCGATCTGATTGTCTGCCAGGACCTTTGTCATCTCATTCAGGGTACCAGGTCTGTTCTCAAGAAATACGGAAATCTGCTTGACACTCATCTTATTATCCCCTTTCTCCATCACGCACCCAGACTCGGAATGCTTCGCATTCCTCGTTGAGGGCGGCCATAGTCGCTTCGCGACTTGTCCGCCCGGGAAATAAAGACAAAACGTGCCCGGTGAGCAAGCTCCCCGTTCAGTTTTTTCTTTATTTCCTGGGTGCTTTCCTTATTCAAATCTTTCTCTTATCGATGACGCGGACTGCCTTGCCTTCGCTTCTCGCGATGGTGCGCGGCGCCACCAGGGTGACCTTTGCCTTGATTCCCAGCATGGACTTCAAGCCCTCCACCAGCGCTTTCTGGCGCGCGGAGATCTCGCCCAGGTTGTCGGTGAACATTTCGGGTGTCATCTCCACCTGCACCTCCAGGGTATCGGTGTTGTTGACGCGGTCCACGATGATCAGGTAGTTTGCCGCGTAACCGTGCTTCAGGAGCACCGTCTCGATCTGGGACGGGAACACGTTCACGCCGCGGATGATGAGCATGTCGTCGGAGCGGCCCTTCGGCTTCGCCATGCGGACGTGGGTGCGGCCGCAGGAGCACTTCTCCCGGGTCAGGGTGCAGATGTCCCTGGTGCGGTAGCGGAGCAGCGGGAACGCCTCCTTGTCGAGGGAAGTGAACACGAGCTCGCCCTGGGTGCCGTCCGGCAGCACTTCGCCGGTGTCGGGGTCGATGATCTCAGCAATGAAGTGGTCTTCATTCACGTGCATGCCCTTCTGCTCGGAGCACTCGAAGGAAACGCCGGGGCCGGAGAGCTCGGTGAGGCCGTAAATATCATAAGCCTTGATGCCGAGGGTCTTCTGGATGTCCTGACGCATCTCCTCGGACCACGCCTCTGCGCCGAAGATGCCCGCCTTCAGCGGAATATCGTCCGGTCCAAGGCCCATTTCCTTCATCTTCTCGCCGAGGAACGCCGCGTAGCTGGGGGTGCAGCAGAGGATCGTCGCCTGCAGGTCCATGATGAACATGATCTGGCGCTCGGTGTTGCCGGAACTGGTGGGGATGGTGAGGCAGCCGACCTTATGGCTTCCGCCGTTCAGTCCGGGGCCGCCGGTGAACAGGCCGTAGCCGTAGGACACCTGGCACACATCCTCGTTCGTGCCTCCCGCCGCCATGATGGCGCGGGCGCAGCACTCTTCCCAGAGATCGATGTCATGCTGCGTGTAGAACGCCACGACGCGCTTTCCGGTAGTACCGGAGGTAGACTGGATGCGGACACAGTCCTTCAGGGGCTTGCCCATCAGTCCGTAAGGATAAGCTTCTCTCAGGTCCGCCTTGGAAAGGAAGGGGAGCTTGTGCAGATCGTCGATGGACTTGATGTCCTCCGGCGACACGCCCTTCTGTTCCATCTTCTTCCGATAATAGGGGACATTGTCCCAGACATGCTTCACCTGCTTGACGAGCTTTTCGTTCTGGATCTCAATGATCTTCTCTCTTGGAGCGCATTCGATCTCCGGCTGATAATAATGTTCCATAGCTGACACCTTTCTTCTTGATACATTTTCCGCTGACTGTACTGTCAGGTCGTTTCATGCTGCGTACCCGTCCTTTGTCCTGACGTCCGGGACTTAGGTTCCGGGGCTGTATTCCGGAAAACTGTGAAAGCTCTCCGTATCTTCAGCGCTGAAAAACCATTACTCGTCAGTACAGTTTCCTCAGCGTGCAGATCCATTTCCTTACGCGTTCTTTCCGAGAAGGAACGCTTTTTTGTTCATCTCCAGGAACTTTGCCGGGACGTTCGCCTCCAGGGACTTCATCCAGGCCTCCTCCGGGAGGTCAAAGTAGTGGGACAGGCGTCCCATCAGCACCAGGTTCACAGCCTTGGCGGAGCCCGCCTCTTCCGCGAGCTTCAGGCAGTCCATGGCGTCCACCTTCGCTCCGGTGGCCTTCATCTTCTCCACCAGGTCCTCCGGGTACTTCGCCGCGCCGGTGATGACCGGCATCGGGTCGATCTGCTGGGTGTTGGTGACGATCTGTCCGTCCTTCTTCAGGAAGGAGAGCCAGCGCGCCGCCTCCAGGATCTCAAAGGAGACGATAAAATCCGCCTCGCCCTTGTCGATCACCGGGGAATTCACGTGCTCGCCGCAGCGGACATAGGTGACCACGCTGCCGCCTCTCTGGGACATGCCGTGGACCTCGGAGACTTTTACGTCAAGGCCCTGGGAAAGAAGCAGATGCCCGAGGAGCTTGCTCGCCAGAAGGCTTCCCTGCCCGCCGACGCCTACGATCATGATATTCTTTGTCATCGCTGCCATGGCTCAGGCCTCCTTTCCGGTGCTCTTGAAAGCATCAAACTTGCAGAGCTGTTCACAGACGCCGCAGCCCACACAGAGCGTATTGTCAACATGGGCCTTGCCTCCCTTGAAGGAGATGGCCGGGCAGCCGATGCTCATGCAGGCCTTGCAGCTTCTGCACTTCTCCGGATCCACCGCCAGCGGCGCTTTGTGCTTCACGTATTTAAGTAAAGCGCAGGGCCTGCGGGAGATGATCACGGAGGCTTCATCAGCCGCGAGCTCTTCCTTCAGGACCGTGTCGCATTCTTTCAGATCGTAGGGATCCACCACGCGGACGCGCTTGAAGCCCATAGCCCGGCACAGCGCCTCGAGGTCGATCTTTCCTGCCGGGTCACCCTTGATGTTGTAGCCGGTGGTGGGGTTCTGCTGATGTCCCGTCATGCCGGTGATGGAGTTGTCGAGGATGATGACCGTGGAGTTCGACTGGTTGTAGGCGATGTTCGCGAGACCGGTCATGCCGGAGTGCATGAAGGTGGAGTCGCCGATGACGGCAACGGTCTTTCCTTCGCTCTCCTTGCCCAGGGCCTTGTTGAAGCCGTGGACCGCGCTGATGGAAGCGCCCATGCAGAGGGTCATCTCGATGGCGCCCAGGGGCTGGACCGCACCCAGGGTGTAGCAGCCGATGTCGCCCAGCACCGTGACC
>Ga0256404_1002586_pt1 | contig 39600 bp, 31 predicted proteins | sample RumenRJG_01DNA_FD_185990 | JGI IMG/M metagenome (GOLD analysis project Ga0256404, IMG submission 185990) | Bovine rumen microbial communities from Lethbridge, Alberta, Canada - RJG_01 | ecosystem: Host-associated > Mammals > Digestive system > Stomach > Rumen | place: Canada: Alberta | collected...
AAAGAGAAATGTATTGCGACTTTTGACAAGTGTCACACAAAAGAAAAAGCCCTGATTGCATGGATCAAAGCTAATAAGATTAAAATACTAAACAGCGGAATTAAGGTAGCTTAAAACAATTAAATATGGGCGATTGACTGTACGTCCTTGTCACAAGACAGAAATTTACCGCTAATGTGGTCGTTGGACTGCTTGGTAATGAAAGTCCTGATTCAAATAGATTTACACCTGTAACTCCAAAGTCTGAAAATGATGTACGATTACAGGTTAGGCTTGGTAATCAGAACTCCACGGGCTTGCCCGTGGGAGCAGTCAGAAGGATATACTTGTTGAACTATTGCCTTCAATGGTATCATTGGAATGTTTTTCAAAAATATCACAAGGAGCCAAAATGCTTGAACTGTTCCTGACATTTGCAAAAATCGGAAGCTTTACCTTCGGCGGCGGGTACGCCATGATCTCCCTCATCGAAGACATTTGCGTGACAAAAAAGAAATGGATAACTCATGATGAGATGATGAATATGACCGTCATCGCGGAATCCACTCCGGGACCCATCGCCATAAACTGCGCCACCTTTGTGGGCTATAGGATAAAGGGGTTAAAAGGCGCCTTTGCCGCAACACTTGGCGTCATCCTTCCTTCATTCCTGATCATATATATCATCTCCTGTTTTCTGAGCAATTATATGGAGATAAAAATAGTTGCCGATGCCTTCCGTGGCATCAAGCTTGCAGTGGGACTATTGATATTTAACGCCGGAATCGGAATGCTTTCAAAAATGAAAAAGAAGCTCTTTCCCATCATCATTTTTTCCTCTTCGATGCTTCTGATGCTTTGTTCCGAGCTTTTGGGATTTAAGGTTTCAACAGTTGTCATGATGATGACGGCGGGAGTTATCGGTCTCATCTACAACAGTTTACAGAACCTGAAAAAGAAAGAGACGACAACTTATGATATATCTTGAATTATTACTGGGATTTCTGCAGATAGGAATGTTTGCATTTGGCGGAGCCTACGGTGCGATTCCGCTTATACGTGATGTGGTCATGAGCTATGGATGGCTCAGCGAAGATCAGCTTACCTACATGATAGCTGTAAGCGAGAGCACACCGGGACCCATCATGGTAAATATGGCAACCTATATAGGAAGCAGCCAGGGCGGGATATTGGGTGCAATCATAGCAACCTCCGCTGTTGCCTTACCGTCATTTATCATCATTCTCATCGTTTCAACCATACTGAAGAATTTTGCTGAAAATCCACATTTCCAGGCGGTGCTCCGTGGCATTAAGCCCTGCATCATAGGTATCATCATATCCACCGGACTTTATATGATCATAAATAACTGCCGTTCCGGCGAAGGCCTTAACCATGTGAATATCCTGATAACCCTCATCCTGCTAATGTTTATGCTGCTGCACAGGCGCTTCCTAAAAAGTAAGGCTTCTCCGATACATCTGATAATCTTCGCAGCAATACTGGGAATAGTATTTGGATGAGTAAAATCACCAACTATAGTAATAACTCAAACCACTACTATGTATTTAGTGGAAGTTTAAGTAAAAATGTGAAACAGCCGGTGGTCACAGGGATCACCGGCTGTTCTCTTACACTTTTCTTTTTATTAACTCTTTTACCTTATCGATATAAAACTCAATCACCTTGTATCCGTCCACCACGTCAGGGTGCATTTTTGAAGCCCTGCATCTTTCAGGGTGCCACTGTGTGGTCCAGATGGGAAGGGTACGGTGATGTGTACCTTCGATAACTCTGTTTTCATCTGCACTGCAAAGGTCTACTATGAGATCTTCTCCCAATACTTCTGTTGCCTGATGATGAGAGCTGTTAATCTCAAATTTATCACCATAGATCGGTCTGAACCATGAATCCTCACAGCTTATTTCTGCTGTATGGAACTTATCCGGTCCGGTAATGATGTCTCTTGCATGATACCTTTTCGTAGGAAGATCCTGAATGAGCTTTCCACCGAAAAAGACATTAACAAGCTGATGACCACGGCAGATACCAAGAACCGGTTTTTTTGCTTCAACAAAAGCACTGAGATATTTTTCCTGAAGCTTATCAAGCTCATCATTTATTTCACCGCAAGCCTTATTGATGCATCCGTACCATATAGGATCAATGTCTATCCCCCCCGGCAAAAGCAGTCCGTCATAATCATTGATATCAAAACCCTGACAACAATGCTTAACAACAGCCTCCGCTCCCTGGGCCTCGACGGCATTGACATAATTTGTGAGATCGCATGGAAGCGCGGGAATAACTATTTTTACTGTATCCATCACCATAAGCTGCAAAAGCAGCATCCTCCTGATAAAAATATGACTCTCATGTCCTGATCCTTAGTGTGGTATTATAACCCGCTCTACATAACAGTCAATATGCAACAACGCCATGATAATCACTGTCTTTAACACATATTACATAAGAAATGAACAGAAAACCTTAATGTCGGTTTATAGATTCAAGAAATTCTTTGGCTCTTTCCGACTTTGGAGCTGTAAAAAATTCCTCCGGTGTGTTCTCTTCTACGATTGCTCCGTCAGCCATGAACACCACTCTGTCGGCAACACTCCGGGCAAAATTCATTTCATGGGTCACCACGATCATGGTCATGCCTTCATTGGCCAGCTCGATCATCACATCGAGAACTTCCTGGATCATTTCAGGATCAAGCGCACTGGTAGGTTCGTCAAAAAGCATTACCTTGGGATGCATGGCCAGGGACCGGGCAATAGCGGCTCGCTGCTGCTGCCCTCCTGAAAGCTGCGCCGGCATCTTCTCAGCCTGTGAATCAACACCTACTCTCTTAAGAAGCTCCATAGCCTCTTTCTTCACTTCTTCCTTCGGGCGATGAAGTACATCCACCGGACCTATACAGACATTGTCGAGAACCGATTTATGAGCAAAAAGATTGAAGGACTGGAACACCATACCTATTTCTGCCCTCAGTCCTGCCAGTGCAGCGCCACCATCGGGAAGCTTCTTGCCTTCTATAAGTATCTCCCCTGAATTTATGCTTTCAAGACGATTGATGGTACGGCACAATGTCGACTTTCCGGAACCCGACGGCCCGATAAGGACAACCACCTCGCCCTTTTTGACTTTAAGATTGATATCCTTCAGGGCATGAAGCTCTCCGTAATATTTCTCAACATGCTTTAATTCAACCATAGTCCGGTCTGTATCCTTCACAACCACATTTACTTCACTATTCATTATCTTTTCCTTCGTTCAATTTTCTAAATAATCTGATCAATAATGCTTCTTTCCTGTCACTCCGGTTTTATTGCCGGGGCTTTTCATCTCCCCACAACCGGCACCATTCCGCCTCGTTTTGCAAGTGAGACAGAAACCTTATTCAAAAGATAATTTATAAGTACATAAATCACCGCTGCCATGAGATATACAGAAAGCAGCGCGTCATAGTTGGAAATCAGAACCTTTGCATTCTGCATAAGATCCGGATAATTCACGATATATGAAAATGTCGTATCCTTTACAACGATGACGAGATCCGAAACCAGCGCCGGTATCACATATCTTATGGCCTGAGGAAAAATGATCTTTGTGAAAACCATGGTTTCCCGCATGCCGATGGATAATGCAGCCTCTCTCTGTCCCTTGGGAACGGCATTGACACCTGACCTCAGAACCTCTGCAACCATACCTGAAGCTGAAATTGCCACAGGAAGTGAAACCCGCCATATCGAAGCAAGGTTAATGCCCATCTTAGGCACATAAAGGAAAAAGAAGTAAATAAACAAAAGGGTCGGCACACCTCTCGTGAATTCAGTCAATGCCATGCCCAGCCAATTCAGCGGTTTGTATACGCATATCCTCATTATCATGAAAACAAAGCCGATGAAAAGAGCCAGAACTCCTGCAAGAAGCGAAGCTGCAATGGTTCCCAGCAGACCTTCCCCGATAAACCTCCATGTGGTAAATCTCATGAAAAAGCTCCAGTACTTTCCGTCAAACTGGCCGTTATCCTTAAACAGCTTCAAAATATAAAGCAGGAAGACCGCAATAACAAAGAGTGAAACAACCGTCACCACCGTTATTCTCTTTCGGGTTCTTTCATCCGGCAGCTCATACAGCGCATCTCTGACCGTTCTCTGTTCCTTCATCGTATGATCCTCACTTTCTTATCTATAAAGCTTCCGATCTGTCCGATAATGACAGCAGTTCCGCAATACATGATTGAAGAAATCAGAAACGACGTAACTCCGCCCACATCTCTTGTGTTGATATAGGAAACAAGTCCCGTAAGATCCTTTGGATTCAAAGGAACCTGGGATGCGAGGGATGTGGTGAGCATGGTTGCGATCAGAAGATTTGTCATCGGCAATACTGAAAATCTTACAGCCTGTGGTATGACAACTTTCCGCATCATAGTGCCGAAGGTCATACCCAGTGATCTTGCTGCCTCGATCTGCCCGATGCCTATTGCATCGATTCCGCTCATGAGATATTCCGAGCAGAAAGCTGCAGGTATCATGGTGGTAGCAGTCAGTACACACTGATAGTACGAAAGAATGATATTGAGGTTCGGTAATGCATACACAAGAACTATCAGGAGGGATGCTCCCGGTATGTTTCTGAATATCTGCACATATAGATCGCCAAATATACGTAAAGGTTTTATGGGGCAGACCCTCATTACGGTTATGATGATGCCTATCACCACAGCACCTGTAAAGGACAATGCTGTCAACTGCCAGGTGGTAAATAAAGCCTGTACGTATTTCTCGCCATATTGAGATAGTAAATCACTGATCGTCATATCTGTTACCTTAATTAATCTTTTAAATACAACTACGACATGACAGAACAGGAAGCCTGTTCTGCCATGTCGTTATTCATTACTTACAAATTCCCTCGCCCTTCATCAGCCTACAGCCGGTGCCTCAGGTGCTTCGCTGATTCCTGTTCTGTCACCGAGGCTTACCTGCCAAAGCTCCTTCCAGAGACCTTCCTCTTCTATCTTCTTAAGGAAGTTATTTACAAACTCAACTCCGTCTGAATCCTTTGGAAGTCCGATGCCGTAATTATCTTCAGGGCCGAAAACATCACCTGCGATCTGGTACTTGCCAGGTTCCTTTACGAGAGCATTGAGCATAAGCGTATAGTCAGTTACATAAGCATCTACTCTTCCCTGCTCAAGTGCTGTACGTGCTTCGATATCGGATGAGAACTCCTCTACTGTTGCTTCAGGTGCAAACTCCTCAAGGATTGAAGGACCTGTTGAACCTGCCTGAGTGGCAACTACCTTTCCGGCAAGACTGTCAACGCCTGTGATGTCAGCATTATCAGCCTTGACAAGCACAGCCTGTTTTGATGTGTAGTATGGTCCTGCAAATGAAATAAGCTCCTTACGCTTGTCTGTGATCGAGTAAGTTGCAAATACAGCATTGACCTGACCGGTTGTGAGTACAGATTCACGTGTGCTTGAATCAACCTGGACTACCTCGAACTTTGACTCATCCCCAAGTATATATCTGGTAAGAAGCTGATAGAGACCGGCATCGAATCCACGGATTCCGTTGTCCGTCTCATCAAGCTGGCTGAAAAGCTGAGATGTACGTGTTCCACCTACCTTGAGTACACCTGCTGCCTTTACTGCAGAAGCCCATTCCGAAGCTGCTATTTCTGCATCATCAGCTACAGGTCCTTTAGTAAGGAGCTCATCAAAAGCTGCCTTGTCAAGAGGTGCAGCCTGAGGTTCAGTCACTTCCTGAGCTTTTGATTCCTGTGACTGAGCTGACTCCTGAGGGGCCTCTGTTGCTGCTTCTGTCCCGGCCTCGGCAGCTGCAGTTGTTGCCGCTGCTTCCGTAGCAGACGTTGTACCTGAACCTCCGCATGCTGTAGATACAGCCATAGCTGCTGATACAAGAAGGCATGCTGCAATTCCTTTTAGATTCTTTTTCATAATATTCTTCTCCTTTATGTTCGATTTGTATATTTTATCAGTAAGCAGCATTCCTGCGGTAATACATATTTCCAATCTTTAGCTATAATTATTGATTATATCACCGATACAGGAATTACCTTTTTCACAGTACTTACAAATTTAAACTTCCCACATTAAAAGTGGGCTTTGAACCTTTTGGGTGTTGGAAGTTTGAGTAATAATAAAACCCGGTGTTTTCAGAAAAGAATTTTACATTGATCAAAACCCGTGGGATAATGTGCTACACAATAATCATCCCGGAGGTCTTATGGAAAAGAAGAAATCAAAGGCAATACTATATATCTGTTCATCCGCATTCTTCTTTAATCTCATGAACATATTTGTACGTCTCTCAGGCGACGTGCCAAGCATACAGAAAAGCTTCTTCCGCAATCTGGTTGCCGTGTTTGTAGCGTTTTTTATGCTGATTAAAAGCGGCGAGGGTTTCCACCCGCAAAAAAAGAACCTCCCCATCCTTTTGGGAAGATCCTTTTTCGGAACCATCGGAATACTCTGTAACTTTTATGCAGTGGATCATCTGCCTTTGGCTAATGCTTCCATCCTGAATAAAATGGCTCCCTTCATGGTTCTCATTTTTTCCTATTTTATTTTGAAAGAAAAGCTGAAGCCCATTCATTTCCTGATCATTCTGATTGCTTTCACCGGCTGCTTTTTCGTAGTGAAGCCTTCACCGGACAATATGGATCTGGCAGGTTCTTTATCAGGACTTATAGGCGGGATTTCCGCCGGGCTTGCATACACTTTGGTAAGACTGGCAGGTCTCCGGGGCGAAAAGGGCGCTACCATAGTGCTGTTTTTCTCGGCATTTTCCTGCCTTTCGGTGCTGCCATATATTGCATTTAATTATCATCCCATGAGCCTTAATCAGCTCTCCATGCTCCTGCTTGCAGGAGCCTCGGCAACAGCGGCACAGTTTTCTGTCACCGCCGCCTATAGCCATGCTCCTTCAAAGGAAATTTCCGTCTATGACTACACCCAGGTGCTCTGGGCTGCTGCCTTCGGCTTCCTCCTGTTCGGAGACATCCCCGATCTTTGGAGCGTAGTAGGATACTTCCTGATCATCGGAGCCGCGGTCGTAATGTTTTTATATAATCAAAAGTGAACCACCGTTATAAAAATGTAATATTTCTTTCATCTTTCTGTTATAAATCAGTGCGTCGTGGTCGAAATTTTAATCATAGTATGTTGAAAATACTCCGGATAATTCCGGAGTATTTAGCGGTCGTGACAGATTAAAAATATTCACTGAAGGAGGAGTATAATGTTTCGAAAACACATTGCTTTATTGACCACACTGGCCCTTATGACCGGGCTTATTTCATGTTTTCCCAAACCGGCACAGAATAACCCGCCGACAGAACCTGCTGCAGAATCGGTTGCAGAATCAGAAGCTGCAGAAACCAAAGAAGCCGATGAAGAAAAATCTTCCGACGATTCCTCACCTGCTGCGGAAGTAAAGCCGGATTCCAATTCCAAAAAAACTGACATTAACTGGATGGAAACGATACAACGTGAGAAGAAAGCATTAGTCTTTGAAGACGGCATGGCTCAGCCTATTCTCACTTACACGAACCTGAGAGACAGTGATTATACAAATGACGGCAGTGACATCCTGAGATTCTGTGTTTATATCGAGACCGATCATGACACTGACGGTGACGGAAAAGCAGACCTTGTGGAAGCTCTGGTACAGGTTCCGAGGGCTGCTGCCGAAGGCGATTTCAAGGCTGCCACCATTTACGATCCTACTCCCTATGGCGCCGGTACGGTTAACGAGACCGAGCAAAACAGTAAAATGCTTTTAAACAAGACCCCGTTTGATTACGATAAGCTTTACGAGCCCGGACAAAAGCGTAAGCCTAAAGGAAATATGACAACTCTTGAGGCTGCCGAAATCGCATCTCCGGAATGCTGGAACTACAGTGTGCCCGTTACAGGCGATATCGGATACACCTATGCGCAATTTTACGATTATTATCTTGTAAGAGGCTTTGCGGTTGTTGAAGCGGGAGGTATCGGTACCTATGGTTCGGAAGGCTTTGAACTCTGCGGCTTTGATCTCGAGAGAGATTCACACAAATGTGTTGTGGAGTGGCTGACAGGCAAGAGAACCGCTTATACAGATCCGTACAACAACATTACCATCAAGGCAGACTGGTCAAACGGCAATGTTGCCATGACAGGCTGTTCCTACGGAGGTACTCTTCCGTTTGAGGTAGCCACATCCGGAGTTGAGGGACTGAAGACCATTATTCCGTTTGCCGGTATTGCTTCATGGTATGACTACACCAATTTCCAGGGTGTGCCCAGGGTAAATGATGCGGCCTACGCGTACTCACTTGCATCCTATAACAGCGGTGCTGCTTTCCTCGATGATCAGTGGACTGTGGTAAATGATGACTATGCATCCTTCCTGTGGCAGTTCTCAGAAGATCAGGAAGCCACTAACGGAGATTATGACGACATTTGGGAGAGGCTGGATTATACACTTGATCCATCGAAGATAAACTGCTCTGCTCTCATAGTTCATGGAATGAACGATTTTAATGTTACTACCAAGCAGTCTGATCTCATGGCAAGAGCCTTCGAAAGCGCAGGACAGCCGTATAAGCTTGTACTTCATCAGAACGGCCACTCCACACTTGACGGAATGCTCATAAATGATGAACTTTGGCAGAATATCATGAATAAATGGCTTTCCCATTACCTCTATGATGTCGATAACGATATAGAGGATATGCCTATGGTTTCGGTTCAGAGCAATGTTGACGGTTCCTTCAGGACATATGATACCTGGGCGGATTTCAGGTACCACACATTTGACTATGATAAGAAAGTCAATCCGGACAACTTCAATCACGTGGACACTACAGCTATAGGATCAACCTTTGCCAAGTACTATCAGAGTACCGATGAATTCGGAAGAGAAAATATAAGAGACAATTACTATCTATCCTTACCTGACAGCGTTCATGCGAAATATGTATATGAAGTTCCGGATAATTATACCTTCACAGGTGTTCCGGAAGTGCATCTCAAGCTGTCAACTAAAGATGTTGCAAAGGACGGAATGGTGGTTTCAGCAATGCTTCTTGATACCATCGATGGCGAAGAAAGCTTCAAAGCTTATATGACTAAGCAGAGGCTTTATGATACCCTTCCCACCAGGACATTCGGATCTGCAGAAACCGGAGGCGGACTGCCCTACACTAAGGTCAAGGAATATGTACAGAGCAATACCACAGCAAAGCTCATCACCTTCGGATATACCGATCTCAAGAATCCCGGCGGCGGATACGAAGGCAAGGATTACAGAAAACGCACAGAGGAAATGAATGCCGGCGAGTACTATGACTATACAATCTATCTCATGCCAACATCCTATACCTTTGAGCCGGGACACAAGGCAGTGCTCATCATCACCGGCTGGGATCCGTACAATGACATCCTTGATGAGGACTTCAAGAACGGTCTGGTAACAGACTCTGTTGATTCTTCATATACCTATGCTTTCAACATCGACAACGAAGCTCTGGAGATGAGATTCCCGGTTATCGCAGGATCACCGGAAGATGTGGATGTGGCAACAGAAAGCGAACTCGACAGAGAAGAAATTATTGCGACCGAAAGTGACCTGAAGAAAAAAGAGATAATTGCTACTGACAGCGAAACGAAAAAAAAATGAGTAACTAATCTCTCCGTAACAGTTCAGTCGGTGGTGCTGCGATCATCCTTCTGATCCTTAATCAGAATGTAGTCTTTGCTCTGATGGGTATGATTTCATAGCAAACAGAAAAATTAACAAAATTGAAAGCTGATTTAAATATCAAAATACCGGCTCATTTAGGATGAGCCGGTATTTATTCACTCTCTTTGATCCCGACTGTCTTATGAAACAATTATCACTTTTTCCGGAACAGAATATAGATCCGAGAACTCCAATGACGGTTAACTGGAACCTGTGGCATGGCTGCACCAAAGTCAGTGCAGGGTGCCTTAACTGCTATATGTACCGTCGGGATGAAGCAATAGGTAAAGATCCATCTATGGTTCAAAAGACTGACAGCTTCTATCTCCCCGTGAAGATTCTCAGATCCGGTCCCAATAAAGGAAGGTACAAAATCCCCGGCGGGTCCCATATTTACACCTGCTTTTCTTCCGATTTCTTTCATCCTGAAGCAGATGCGTGGCGGGATGATGCGTGGGCTATGATGCATGAACGTTCCGACTGTACTTTTTTCATGATTACGAAAAGACCGGAACGGATAGAGGAACATCTTCCGTCCGGTTGGGGAAAGGGCTGGGAGCATATAACCATTGCTGTCACTTGTGAGAATCAGGACATGATCGATAAGCGGCTGCCCATATATCTTTCGCTGCCGATTTTCCATCATTCTGTAATGATAGAGCCAATGCTTAGCGCCGTAGATCTCCGCCCATATATAGATAACTACAGAGCCTCCGATGGGACTCCTGTCGTAGAATCAGTTTCTGTGGGCGGTGAATCCGGACCAAATGCCAGAATCTGTGACTATGCCTGGGTAGAGGATGTTCACGCCCGGTGTGTAGAAAACGGCATCTCATTTTACTATCACCAAACCGGAGCTAAACTTCTGAAAGATGGAAAGATTTACAACATTCCACGGCCCATGCAGCATTCCCAGGCGCATAAGGCGGGACTTGATACCTGAATTAACCGGGTCAAAACATCCTTGCATCTGTTAGTATATTTGACGTCCGTCAAATATACTTCTTCCCAGTGAAAAAGTAATACGCCATTTGACGTGTGTCAAATGGCGTGTGTATTTCAGCATATTAATGAACTTTTTCCATACTTAAAATGAATATCTATATCTTTATCATCTCATTTTTTACAAATACGTCAAACCTTGGAAGCTTAAAACTGACCAATCCATGTGTATCTGTGTTTATCAGCCCTTTTTCTTTAAGGCGCACCCGATATTGTGAGAATTCATTCTTTTTCTGTTTTGTCAGTTCGAGAAGTTCTGATACAGGCATCTGCTCCTTTTGAATGATAAAAGACATATACCACTTATCTTTTTGAGATAGTTCTGACCAGATTTTGGCATAAACATAATGCCTTAAGGCTTCATCGAGTTTAATCAGAACTGCTGTATTTAACTGATGATTCTCCTCTTCCCAGAGATACTTACCCAAAGCCTGATATGCGAACGGGTATCCTTTCGTAATGATCGCATACTCCATTGCAGTTTCATGGTTTATCCCGAGAGTTTTTGAGTATCGGTCAGCAATCAGGGTAATGTTCAAAGGTTCCATTTCATACTTTGGAGTCCTGTAAAGAAAAGTCAGGTTTTTCTCATTCTCAAGGCTTCTTATATTCTCATATAGACCTGCCATAATAAGATATATAGGAAGTTCTTCCCGTATCATTATCTGGAAACTGCTTGCAAATTCCCTCATGTAGGGGGTATTTGACACTTCATCCACTGTAACAAGTAAGCGTTTCTCCCGTTTCCTTACTTCCTTTAGAATTATCTCAAGAGCTGACTCAATATCTGCAACAGGAGATTTAGTTGAAATGTTTAGCCCTATTCCAAACTTTGACAGATTGACCGAAGCATCTATAAACTTTGTAAGATACTCTCTGCTGTCATATAGTTTAGCCACAAGGCTTTCAAGCATATTTCTCTCGGGATTAAGCCTTATGATGATCCAGTCTTCAGATTCCCCCAGTTTCTTTTCTATGGCAGTCATGGTAACCGTTTTTCCGCTTCCTCTGGTTCCTGTCAGCATAAAACAGGGATTCTGAACTAATTCACTTTGCAGCTCCTCTGTAATTTCATCTATCAAAATATCTCTGCTTATATATTGTTTGGGAACCATTCCAAAATTTATGGCAAAAGGATTTCTTTCCATACTAAATCACCTTCCCTGACACGCTTATATACTTCTATATACTTTTTATCAAGATATATACTTTTATATACTTCTATATACTTTTCTTTATTTTATATACTTTTATATACTTTAGTCAAGGAAGTTCAACGTGCCATTTACAACGGCATATTGTTATGACGTTTTTTCGGATTATCTTTCTCTTTATTCCTGAAAGCAGCTATGGCCTGCAGAAGTCTCTTACGGGTTTCTTCAGGTAAGATAACCTCGTCTATGATTCCGATGGAGGCAGCAAAATACGGATTATAATACTTCGCCTCATATTCCTCCCTGAATTTCTCCTTAAGAGCCGCAGGATTCGAAGACTCCTTAAGTTCCTTTCTCATTATGATTCCGGCAGCGCCTTCGGCACTCATTACCGCAATCTGGGCAATCGGCCATGCAAAGACATAGTCCGCACCGAGACTCTTGGAATTCATGGCGATATACGCTCCGCCATAAGCTTTTCGCATTATCAGAGTGATCTTCGGTACAGTTGCTTCAGAGAAAGCGTAAAGAAGCTTTGCTCCGCGTCTGATGATGCCGCTGGATTCCTGCTCCAGTCCCGGCATATAGCCTCCGACATCCACCATTGCAAGCAGCGGTATTCTGAAAGCATCACAAAAACGTATAAACCTTGCCGCCTTTTCCGATGCCTTTCCATCAAGGCTTCCTGCCATGACCATAGGCTGGTTCGCAACAACTCCGACTGTTTCACCACCTATACGCATAAATCCCACTACGATATTCTTGGCATATTCTCTCTGAACTTCCAGGAAATTACCGTCATCGCCGATTGCAAAAATAACGGGACGCACATCATAAGGTTTTCTTGAATTGTCAGGCACAAGATTTTCTATCTTGTCAGACCAGTCTGCTTCTATAAAGTCCTTAACAGCAGGACGTTCATCATAGCTCTGTGGAAGATAATCCAGAAGCTCTCTGACCTTTGCAAGGCAGTTGGCATCATCTTCATAGCAGAAATGTGCTACTCCGGACTTTTCCATATGAAGCCGGCTTCCTCCCAGCTCATCCATGGTAACAGTCTCACCGAGGGCTTCCTTTACAACCTCCGGACCGGTAAGATACATCTGTCCGTTATCCTTCTGCATAATAACGAAATCCATAAGCGCCGGTGAATAGCATGCCACTCCGGCACAGGAGCCCAGAATTACCGCAATCTGAGGAATGACACCTGATGCACGTGCATTTGAATGCAGGATTTCAGAGCAGGCATCCAGGGCATATATACCCTCATCAATTCTTGCTCCACCACTGTCATTTATTGATATATATGGTGCCTTGTGATCTATTGCAAGCTGAATAAGATTCTTCACTTTTCGTGCGTTACCTTTGCTGATGGTTCCGCCCATTACAGTGAAATCCTGTGATGAAATGAACACCTGTCTTCCGTTTATGAGTCCATATCCGGTAACAACACCGTCACCCGGATAATCTTTTCCATGAGCTTCTTCAAGAGGTACATCTGAAATCTGAAGTCCTGCTATCTCTACAAAACTTCCCTTATCAACTAATTCTTCAATCCTCTCCCTGGCGGTCATTTTGCCCTTTTCGTGCTGACGTTTTATCCTTTCCGGTCCTCCGCCGCTTACCATCTGTTCACGTTTTGCCTTAAGCTGATCAAAATATTTTCTGTCCCACATATTACCCCCCTTTAGGTCCAACTACTGTTTCTGATTGATCTGTATCTTGTTTTAATAAGAATCATACAAAGTAACACTGTGGCAAATGTAGCCACCGGTGTTGAAAACCATATTGCGTCTCTGCCGAAAATCGCAGGCAAAGTAAATATTGCCGTTATAGGTGCGATCAGCGAAAGGAACATTGCAATGATAATAGAAGCAAGTCCATCCTCCAGACCTGTGAAAAAAGAAGCTGCAAACAGTGACAGTCCGTAGAAAACGCATGAGAAAGCATTTATTCTGAGGACATTTGCCGTGAGTGACTTAACTCCCTCATCGTAGCCTACATACAGGCAGGCAATAGGTTCTGCCAAAAGCAAGCAGGCAGCATTAGCTATGATACCTGAAATAATTGTTATTACTGCTCCCTTTTTAAGGAGTCCCTGAACCTCCGCTTTATCCCCCTGACCATGCTTGTATCCGACAATTGCTACGGTTGTGGTTGAAAAACCATAAAATACCGCAATAAAAACTCCAATGGTATAATTTAAAATTCCCATTGCGGCTACCCCTGAAGCACCAAACAGCTTTATAAGCTGCACGTTCATAACAAGTTCAGTAATACTTTCCGAGACGGTATCAACCATTTCAGAAGCGCCATTAAAGCATATTTCAAAAAAACGCTTTAGATCAAAGGAGAACTTAACGAAATATAAACCTCCATCGTCCTTTTTAAGAAATAAAAGCAGAATCAATACTGCTCCGACCGTAGCAGCAAAAGAGGTAGCAAAAGCAGCTCCCGATACACCCATGTTGAAATATTTTATCAATACATAGTCCAGAATAACATTTATCAATCCGCTGATTATGGATATTCCGAAGCCTAACCAGACCCGTTCCGTGATGGCCCAAAGCGAATCGAAACAGGACTGGAAAAGATGCATGGGCATAAAGGCAAAAAGTAAAACCGCATAAGCCCGGCAATAGGGCATTATCTCCTCAGTGGCTCCACAATAATGCAGGATCCGGGGCAAAGTCATAAGCACCAATATTCCCAGGATTACTCCTGCTATGGCCATTGCAGCAATCATCATGCTGAAGATTTCCCGGGCCTTGTCCATTTCTCCTTTTCCCTTATGTGCTGCTATTGCGGCGCTGGAACCGGATCCGAACATAAATCCCATCGCAAAAATCACGAGAAATATGGGTTGCACGAATTCAACTGCCGCAAAAGCATTTACACCCAGAAGATTTGACACGAAATATCCGTCTGCCATAGTGAAGGAAAGTATCGCTATCGCATGTCCGATAACCGGCAGGGAATAAAACAGGAGCTTTTTATAGGTAAAGTGTTCACTCAATTCAATTTTCTTCATGCTTTTTTATTTCCCTTATGGTTTTCAATGAAAGTATACCCCTGATAACATCTTCATAACCCTTCTTAAAGCGCTTAACAAATTCATCACTGTAAGCAAGGGTATTGTAGGTGAGATTCAGATAGAATCCGTCCTCTCTGCGGTGTACGAAGAAGTCCCATACTTCATATTCATAGTCCTCTATCTCCTCGTACCTTGCCATATCTTCGCAGAATTCGAAAGTCTCCGCCTTATCTGCACCCTGATAGGAAAATGCTGTTATAAGCGGAACAGGATCAGCCGAATACAGTGCATGAGCCCGGCAGAGAAGGATATTCTCTTCCGTCTGCCGTACGAAATCAACGCCCGACATATCATCCTCTACAGCTACGCAAAGAGGATAATGCCTATAAATTGCACCAAGTGTACGTTCAAAACGCGCATCATCTCTTGCGTTATAAATCGTAAGCGTTACCGCTCCGCTTTCTCTGTTACACTTTGCCTGCATAAATCCGTATGCCGCAGCCAGCAGACTTCCTTCAGTCACATTATATTTTTCCGTAAAGGCATCTACATCAGAAAGGCAGATATCAAGCTTTTCAAAAGTATCAATGGTGTGATTATCATCACCCGGATCAAGATCGCCCCGAAGTTCTGATTTTTTATCACTAAAGGAATCAGTGAATTTATTATTCCACTCAACCTCCTTTTTATAATCTTCACTATCCATGTCTCTTTCGATCTGATCGTAATAATCAAGAACACTGAACTTTTCCTTCTCCGGTATCTTGCCTGAATATGCTGCATTCACATCTTCAATAAAGATTTCTATGGAATCACCATCAATGATCGGATGAAGGAAATCAAAATAAAAGTCTGTTGACTCAGTACCATCCGGTTCCTCAATGATGAATATCCTCATCAGAAACATCCTCTCATTCGGACGGTTCATGCTCTTCCGGATATTCTTTCGGATTTCATCGTAGTCAGAGCGCACAATTCTTTCAGGTATGACCTTAAAGTCATCAAGGCTTTTTTCATCCCAAAACCAACGAAGAGACCCGTCTTCCGTTTCTCTGAGTCTTGCATCAACAGCAGGATGCGCAAGAATCACCTGCCTTACAGCCTCCGCCAGTTTTTCCGGATTCGTTTTTCTTCCAAGGTGAATTGTTGCATCACAATGAAGGCCATAACCTTCCTCTATCTCATTGCCCCAGTCATAGTGCTGCCTGTGAAGCGGCCCAAAGAAGTGGCCTTCCTTTTTACTGCCTTCGAAAGCTATCGGCATATCACGTTTTTCGAGAATTTTGGCAATTCCCTCCGGACTTCTTCCTTCATATAATATTTTGAATGAAAGCAAATGTTTACTGCATTCCGAAATAAGTCGCATAACCGATAAACTGTCTCCGCCGATTTCAAAAAAGTCTGCATCGGCACTGACTTTTTCGAGCCCAAGTGCACGTTCAAAGCCTTTGCAAAGATCTTTCTCAACCTCATTCGAAGGTTCTTTGTATTCATTTGAGCTCTCATTAAAATCAGGCTGCGGTAATGCCTTTTTGTTGAGCTTTCCATTCTGATTTAAAGGAATGCGGTCAATTCTCTCAAAGTATGCCGGAACCATATACGGTGGCTTATCCTTAGTGATAAAGGAAGAAAGCTCGTCTTTGTTAAGCTCTTTATCCGATACTATATAAGCCGCCAGCATCTGTCCGCCCCTTGGTGCATCCCAGGCAACCACGGCAACGTCCTTAACATCGGGATGTGATCGGAGTACTCCCTCTACTTCCCCGAGTTCAATTCTGAAACCACGGATTTTCACAAGACCATCTCTTCTTCCGTGAAAACGTATGGTTCCATCCTCTTCATAGCTTGCAACATCACCTGTTTTATAAAGTACGGCATAATCCGGGTCATCCGAAAATGGATTTTTTATAAAGGATTTTGCTGTTGCTTCCGGTCTGTTGAGATACCCTCCTGTAACCTGTACTCCCGCAACACAAAGTTCACCCTTCGCTCCGGGCGGAACACGCTTTCCATCTTCATCCACAATATAGATCGCTGTATTATCATTTGGCTTACCTATAGGATAGTCATCTTCAAATTTTGTCACGTTGTAAGCAGTGATGGATATAGTTGTTTCTGTAGGGCCATATTCATTAACAAATATATAAGGGAAAACCGGTTCAAAAGGTGCAAGCCTTTCTCCTCCGCCTACAATATACTTAAGCTTAGGACAATCCATGGTCAGGGCGAACTGCCGTCCCACCTGACTCGGAAGATCTGTCAGGATTACACCTTCTTTTCTTATCGTCTCTGCAAGTGCCGGCAGATCCAGTTTCATTTCCTCAGGAATCACCACGATAGCTGCACCAACCGTGAGTGCAGGATACATATCCGTTACAGAACCGTCAAAGCCATAACTGTTGTAACAGGTTACACGCCATTCCGGAGTTATACCATAATATCCTCTGTACCATGCACAGTACGCCAAGACATTCCTATGAAGAAGTCGTACTCCTTTAGGCACTCCCGTTGTTCCGGAGGTATAGATAAGCATAAATAAATCATCGGGCTTCGGAGCTACCGAAAGGAGACTTGTATTCCTGTCAGAAGCTTTTAATCTGTCTATTTCTGAAGTAAAGAAAACTTCAGCTGAGTTTCCGGCTATTTCTTCCGCACGTTCTTTCAGTTCATCTGCGGCTATGATTATGTCTGCGGCTGCATCCTGACGCATGAAAGAAAGTCTCTCATCAGGATAGGCAGGATCAAGAGGCAGATAAGCTGCCCCTGTTTTCATTATACCCAGAGAAACTGTAACCATAAGCTCGCATCTTGGTATAAGAACAGCAACAACCTTTCCTCTTCCCATCCCCTTTGATAAAAGATACGCTGCAAGAGCATCTGAAATAATATCCACTTCACCATAAGTCAGTCCTTTATCCTTAAATATGACTGCTTCGTTATCCGGATAGTTTTCAACGGTCCTGCGGAACATATCTACAACCGTCGACTTTCTGTCATATTCTTTTTTATTGTCATTAAAGCTGTCCAAAAGCTTAGTAAGCTCTTTATCCATTTACATTTTCTCCCGGGAATATCACATTACTTTTACAGTTCAAAAATTCTTTATTTAAGAATATCCGAAATGCCGGAGTTTTCCTTCATCTTCCTTATAATCTCCTGCATTGTATCTGCAAAATTCTTCATGGCAGAATAGGAATAAAGTCCCGCATCATAATCAAGAACCAGTGAATAAGTTCCATCTTCATGTTCATTGAGCTCTATATCCATTGCACTTTCCGAAGCACTTTCCTCACTTTGCGGCAGCTCCTCTATTTGATTCTCTATACCGCCCAAAGATACGGTTCCGTGTCTTCCGATTGCTCCCTTTTGAAGAATAAAACATGAAAAGTTAATCTGAACACCTTCTTCATAAACCGTTCCCAGACTTCGCCTGTGGAGGGTTTCTTCTTTTATCTTGTCTTCAAGCTTCAATATAAAGTCATTGGTATTTTCGTCTTCCGAAAAGCTCCACCGGATTGGGAACTGTTCAAGCATTATACCCATGAGACGGAACTCTTTTCCATTGGTTCTGCCGTTATGAACCCAGCTCATTATCACTTCTTTTTCACCGGTGACCTTTGCCATTGTCAGCATCGCAGCACCCATAAAAAAGCAGTGTTCACTGAAAGGTTTATCTTTAAAGAATGCCTTATCAATAGAATCAAATGGGAAGTCTTCTTCAGCATCTTCAGACTCTGCATTTGAATCCTTAGGCGGAAGATGTTTTTCTTTAGAAAAGCCCTCTGTCATAGCTTTCCAGTAATTTATTCCCTCCTTCATTGTTTCTTCATCATCGCTTGAAAGCTCTTCACGGATATATGCCGCATAACTGGTAGGGATGCGTCTCAGTTCATCGACGGTCTTGCCGCCAAGAAGTGATTTATAATACTTATCTATTTCCCTCCAGAAGAGTAATACGATGGCAACACCATCTAAAATTCCATGATAGAAATCCACGAAAATATATTGTGCTGAGTCAGTGCGGATTAACCTTATATTCCATAATTGACTGCCTGTAAGCTTGTAAATCTTTTTTAATGTATTTTTACTGTTTTCAAATTCTTCATCCGACATTTTCTCAATGGTTATTTCTCCTATCTCACCATCGAACCTCTGGCAGATTTCTCCTGTATCTTTATCCGCTACAAAGCGGCACTTAAATATGTCATGATCCTGAAGCACCGTTTCAACTGATGTTTTGAGAATATCCAGATTGATGGACTCATCAAGTCTCACCAATCCTCCGGCATTCATCATCGTAGAATTCACACGATTAAAATGTGTGTCCATCATCCAACGCTGTATAGGACGTAAAGGGTATACATGATGATCCTCGTTTTTGATTTCCTCCAGATCCGAATAAACTATATTCAGAAATTCATCAAATCCGGTTGATTTAAATACATTTATTACATCTTCTGTAGGTTTGAAGACTATTAAATTTCCGTTCCTGCCGATCATTTTCTTCTGGGTTGAAAGGACAAAACGCAGTCCTGCAGATGAGATATATTCCAGCTTCTCCATATCGATGATTATTTCATCGATCTCTGTCTTTGTATCTATCTCAGGCACGATTTCCTTATTAATTTCCCTGACAGAAGCACCGTCAAGACGACCTTCAAGTGTTATCAGCATCTGCGTATTTTCAATCTCTTTTGAGAATACCAAGCTCATTTTACTATCCTCCACGTTTATATAAATCTGCAATCAGATTCTCTCATTATCAGATCAAACTTTCATGCATCAAATGAAAAGCCGATTTAATCCGGTTGATATGAGTTTTCCTTTTTGCTGTTATTAAACGAAACAAGTTTTGTGCGGTCTAATGCTATCATTACCGCAGGAATCAATATAAGCTGAAGAGCAATACCCGGTATGGCTTTTAGCAATGCTCCTGCCATGAATGCCTGGAACGTAAAAGCATTACCCTTAAGTCCCAGAAGTACTGTCTGAACAATACCCCATACAACTCTGCCCGCAACCATCGCTATAAGGAGGCACTTGTATAAAGCCTCTGTGCACTTCCACTTTGAATGACTGTAAAGATAACCTGCCACAAAAGCATAGGTTGCAAGTTCAAAGGCCATACCTATGGCAGTCGGATACATCGGTGGCATACCAAAAATCATCGACCTTAAAATCGGCAGAATAAATGCCATGGGTGTTCCCCACTTTTCTCCAACGATAAGCGCACACAAGAAAGCCGGTATATGCATCGGCAATAACATGCTTCCGATCTGAGGGATCTGACCTGTAAGGAATGGAAGCACCAAACCTATTGCCAGAAACATTGCCGTAAGAACCATTTTCTTTATTGAATCACTTTTCATACTCTCACCCTTTCATCTATCAACTCTGTTTTTCATCCGTAATATCTGACATACAGATGTCAGTCCGGTCGTCTCTATAAATGTTCATTCATCGCCTTTTAATTCCGACATACAGATGCATATCTTTATGGCTTCTGTATCCTTTACATGGTTATCAATTCATATTCCCGGGTTCCTAGTCCGATCTTTTCTGCGTGCTCCAATGTCTCTTTCCATCTGACATTCGGATTGGAATCAAAGAAATGGTCGTGGTGATGATGCCAACCGGGTTTACTTAAATTATCGGAAAGCTGACTGTTAGGCATAGGTGTTGATCTGAGACATGCATCCACACACGCCTGGTCAAGGGCAACCGGATCAAACGAAGCAAAAAATCCCACATCAGGAAGGATAGGTGCGTCATTTTCACCATGACAGTCACAGTTAGGGGAAATGTCACGAACGAGACTGATATGGAAACACGGTCTGCCGGCGCACACTGCCGCACTGTATTCCGCCATCTTTCGACCCAGTATCTCGTTTGCATCCCAGTTCATATTTTCAATCGCATCAAATCCGCAGGCGCCTATACATCTGCCGCAGCCCTTACAAAGATTCTGGTCAATATGAGCTTTTTTATTTTCGTAGTATATGGCATTTGATCCGCACTCTTTGGCGCAGCGGCCACATCCCCGGCACATATCCTCATGAACTGTAGGATGACCGCTGTTGTGCTGCTGCATTTTACCCGCACGGCTTCCGCATCCCATACCTATATTCTTGATTGCTCCCCCGAAACCGGTAGACTCATGACCTTTAAAGTGAGTAAGCGAAATAAAGATATCGGCATCCATAACCGCTCTTCCGATATAAGCTTCTTTACAATACTCACCATTTGGCACCGGAACTTCTATATCATCTGTTCCTCTGAGACCGTCTCCGATGATTATCTGGCATCCTGTAGTGATGGTATTGAAGCCATTGATATTGGCACAATCCATGTGTTCAAGAGCATTTTTACGTGAGCCCGGATACAACGTATTGCAGTCTGTTAAAAACGGAATTCCTCCCTGTTCCTTAACCACATCAGCTACAGCCTTGGCATAATTGGGTCTTAAATATGAAAGGTTTCCAAGTTCACCAAAGTGCATTTTGATGACTACAAACTTCCCGTCCATATCGATGCTGCCTATACCTGCCTTGCGAATAAGCCTCTGCATCTTAACAGTCAATGACGTTCCAACAGTCGTCCTGAAATCCGTAAAATATACCTTTGATCCAGCCATATTGCCTCCTATTAAATTGTCCAGAAAACAAAACTTGTGATAAGAAATATTTTACATCATTACTGTTTTATGGACAATTTATCAGGAATAAAATATTTCTTTTGTATCCGGAATAAAATATTTCTTTTGTATCCGGAATAAAATATTTTTTTGAGAGGCATGTTTTCCGTGAGATATGAGTGTTGTAAAAGAAACTATTGTTAAGACACTTTGAAATGCGTCTTTAACCACAATATCTTGCGTTTTACTTACAATGTGCTTCTACATATTGAACCTTCGACCCCTTTGTGTTATCGTTAAATTATCACAAAAACACAGGGGGAGGGATCCTATGTATCAGGTAGTTAAAAGAGATGGCGCTATAGTCGAGTTCAATATTTCCAAAATATCCGCAGCCATCACAAAGGCATTTGAAGCTTTAGAGAAGGAATATCATTCAAGCGTTATTGACCTTATATCACTTAGAGTAGCTTCAGATTTCGAGACCAAGGTCAAGGACGGCAAGATCACCGTGGAAGAGATACAGGACAGTGTAGAGAAGGTTCTCTCTGAGTCCGGTTACTCCGATGTTGCAAAGGCATATATTCTCTATCGTAAGCAGCGTGAGAAGGTACGTAATGTCAATTCCACCCTCCTTAACTACAAGGATATCGTGGATGACTATTTAAAGATCAATGACTGGCGAGTAAAAGAGAATTCAACTGTCACCTATTCTGTTGGCGGTCTCATTCTTTCAAATTCAGGCGCCATCACTGCCAATTACTGGCTTTCAGAAGTATACGATGATGAAATTGCCAAGGCTCACAGAAGCGCTGCCATTCATATCCACGATCTCTCCATGCTGACCGGCTATTGCGCAGGATGGTCACTGAAACAGCTTATTATGGAAGGTCTTGGCGGTATTCCGGGCAAGATCACATCTTCACCTGCAAACCATCTTTCTACTCTCTGCAATCAGATGGTTAACTTCCTTGGAATCATGCAGAACGAGTGGGCAGGCGCACAGGCCTTTTCATCCTTCGATACTTATCTGGCTCCTTTTGTAAAGGTAGATAATCTTTCCCAGAAGGAAGTCAAGCAGTGCATACAGTCCTTTGTATATGGCGTAAATACTCCAAGCCGCTGGGGAACACAGGCTCCTTTCACAAATATAACTCTGGACTGGACAGTTCCTTCCGATCTCAAGAATTTGAATGCCATTGTCGGCGGAAAAGAACTTGATTTCACCTACGGCGACTGCCAGAAGGAAATGGATATGGTAAACAAAGCCTTCATCGAGATAATGATCGAGGGCGATGCCAATGGACGTGGTTTCCAGTATCCTATTCCTACATATTCAATCACACGTGATTTCGACTGGTCTGAAACAGAGAACAACAAGCTTCTGTTTGAAATGACTGCCAAATACGGAACACCTTATTTTTCAAACTACATAAACTCTGATATGGAGCCTTCAGATGTCCGCTCGATGTGCTGCAGACTTCGTCTGGATCTCAGAGAGCTTCGTAAAAAGAGCGGCGGTTTCTTTGGTTCCGGAGAGTCAACAGGCTCTATAGGAGTTGTTACTATCAATATGCCGCGTATAGCATATCTTGCCTCTGACGAAGCAGACTTTTATAAGAGACTCGATCATCTTATGGATATCGCAGCAAGATCACTCCACACCAAGAGACAGGTCATCACAAAGCTTCTGGAGCAGGGTCTGTATCCATACACCAGGAGATATCTCGGCACATTTGCAAACCACTTCTCTACCATAGGTCTTATCGGTATGAACGAAGTCGGCCTCAACGCAAACTGGATCGGTGCAGATATGACTGATGAACGTACACAGAAGTTCTCACAGGATGTTCTCAACCACATGAGAAACCGCCTGTCAGAGTATCAGGTTCAGTATGACGGTGAGCTCTACAACCTGGAGGCAACTCCTGCAGAGTCCACAACCTATCGTTTTGCAAAGCATGACAAGGAGCTTTATCCTGAGATCATCACAGCAAACATGGACGGAACTCCTTACTACACCAACTCATCACACCTTCCTGTTGGATATACCGAGGACATTTTCTCAGCACTTGATATCCAGGATGAGCTTCAGACTCTTTACACCTCAGGAACCGTGTTCCACGCATTCCTTGGCGAAAAGCTTCCTGACTGGAAAGCAGCTGCCAGCCTTGTAAGAAAGATTGCAGAGAACTACAAACTTCCTTACTACACCATGTCACCGACATATTCAGTCTGCAAGGAACATGGTTACCTTACAGGCGAACAGAAAGTATGTCCGCACTGTGGTGCAGCGACCGAGGTTTACAGCCGTATCACCGGCTACTACCGTCCTATCGCCAACTGGAATGACGGAAAGGCTCAGGAGTACAAGGACCGCAAGGTTTATAATCTCGGAAATTCCAAGCTGACTCATGAAGGACTTAAGATGAAACAAAAGGCTGAAGCTGCTGTTAATAAATCAGAAGCTGAAGCTAACATGAGTTCATCTCCTGCAACTGAAAACACCATCATGCTGTTCAAGACTCCTACATGTCCTAACTGCAAGATTGCCGGATCACTTCTTGACGAAGCAGGCGTACATTATGAGATCATGGATGCAATGGAAAATCCTACACTTGTAGAAAAGTTTGGAATCAAGCAGGCTCCTACACTTATCATCTCATCCGGTAACAGTTACGAAAAGGTACTCGGACTTTCAGACATCAGAAGCTGGATTAACAACGGCAATGTATTCAAAGCCGGAGCTTAAACCAATTTCTACACGGCAGAGTTGAAACAATCTCTCAATATCATTAATCACACGAATCGTTTCAGATTCTTTTGAAACACTTAAAGCCTCACCCCGTTTCTTCGGATTAAGAAGAAACGGGGTGAGGCTTTTTATCACCCTAAACCAACGGGGAAGGTACTCTCCCGCGAGAACCGTCCCCGTTGGCTTAGTTGATCTTTTGTCATCCTATGATCTCATGTATCTCTGTTTGAGGTTTTATGCGTCTGACCACATCCATTATTGTACCATCCCGGCTTTCAATTATTCCTACTATATCATCTTCAAAATGAATGGGTTCAGGTTTCCCGACGATGTTTAATGCAGTCGAAAGCAATTCCTGAATAGTCACGATATGAAGCCCTGACGCAAAAAGACATTCTATAAGATCCTTCCTTTTTGGATTAATGGCTACACCATAATCCGTAACCAGAACATCAACGGCTTCACCCGGGGTGGTGACATTGACAACCCTTTCAACCACTGTGGGTATGCGTCCTCTTATAAGAGGCGCAACAATGATTGAACATCTGCTTCCGGCTGCCGTATCCGGATGTCCTCCCGGTGCCCCTCGCAGCACACCATCTGAGCCTGTTGTGACATTTACATTAAAACCGGTATCTATCTCCAGGGCTCCAAGGATCACAAAATCCAGCTTATTGACGAAGGCTCCCTTGTTAAGAGGATTTGCGTACTCTGAGGTTGAAATCTCATAATGCCTCGGATCATTTTTTACCGATTCTATAGCTGTTTTATCAAAACACTGGGCATCGACAACGGTTCTGATATAACCCTTTTCCAGAAGGTCACACATGGGCTTCGTTATACCGCCGATGGCAAAAGACATTTTAATGTTTCTCTCCTCCATCAGTGGTTCCAGGAATCGTGTAACCGCAAGAGAAGCTCCGCCACCTCCGGTCTGGAAGGAAAAACCATCTTTAAAAAACGGCGTTGCTGCCATGACCTTTGCGCAGTCTTCCGCCATCATAAGTTCTCTTACATCCTGAGTCATGCGGATAACATTGCTTGCTATTTTTGCAGGATTTCCTATCTCATCAACCACGCAGACATAGTCCACATCAGTCATAGGGATAGATGGAGGATAGTTAGGGAACGGCACGAGAGTGTCTGTAATTGCCACAGTGTAGTCAGCATATTTTGCATCCACCATAGAGTATGACAGAACACCGCAATCACTCTTTCCACCTACCGCCTTTAGATTCCCGTATTCATCCGCTGTAGGAGCCCCGATAAATGCGATGTCTATATGTACATCACCTTCCTCAATAGCTCTCACACGTCCACCGTGGGAACGGATAATGGCAGGCGTCTTAAGCTTTCCGTATGATACGGCCTCCCCTATACGGTCCCTGATACCGGAAGTCTGTATGCCTGTGACTATGCCTTTTTCGATGAGATCCGCAACCACACTATGGGCAGCGCCAAGGGAACTGGCACAGACTGTCAGATCCTTAAGTCCCATTTCACAGGCAGTCTGCATAACCATATTGACTATATGATCCCCATCCCGGAAATGATGATGGAAGGAGAAAACCATGCCATCATGGGCATTGCATTTTTCCAGTGCTTCCCTTATGGAAGACACCATCTTGTTTCTCATTGGATCAACCATGCCACGAGCCGTAACTTCGGCCTTTTTATATGGCTTATTGTCTCTGTAATGAACTCCGCTAAACGGTTCTTTTCCGTATTTTCTGAGTATCTCATCAGGTATTTCCCTGCCGACAGCATTGATCATAACTTACCTCCGGTTTCTCATACAAATATACTTAGTTCCCTGTAAATTCCCAAAGATGATCCTGCTTCAATAATAGATGGTTTTCATCATGTATTGATAAAGCTCCGGAGCATTTTGATAAAGATATCCCGGATTCTCGATCATTATCCGGAATGCTTCTGCATATATCTCATTGTTACTATAGGCATTAGTCGCTGTTGCCTTGTCATAGGCCGCTATTACAGGCTTATATTTCTCTGACAGAATCAAAAATTCTTCACTTCCGGAAGCCCCGTAACTTTCTACATGTTCCAGACAATGGAGATCATCAATTATATGTCCGGTCTCATGCACTAAAGGTATCCCGCCTACAACGCTGAGTCTGTCTGTATAAATATAACTCTCGGGAGGAATAACCATGAATATAGTGTACGCCCCGTTATTGTAGACCGTTACCTGTTTGGTTAAGGATCTTGTCAGACCTACCGTCTGCTCATTGATGTCCTTGTTTGTCTCAAATTTCTTAGGGTATACATAAATCTTTGCACCGTTTGTGATCAGCTTGGTCCTGACTGCCTCAGGAAGGCTGTTATATCCTTCAAGAACCTTTTCCAGTTCTTCCCAGGTCACATATCCGTTTGCATAATATATTACTTCATTGAAATTTGAGAAGGTTAGATACTCCATTGGTTCTGCGTAAGCATTAAATGCCACAAAAACGATACATATTATAGCTGTTGCTATAATACTCTTAGCTTTCTTTGATAGATTCATAAACTAAAAGCCATTCCATTCTACTACAACCACTTTTTCTTTTTAAAGAACAGTAAACAACCCACGGCAATCAGAATACTTACAACAATTATTAAAGGATATCCCCATCTCCATTCAAGTTCAGGCATGTATCGGAAATTCATCCCGTACCATCCTACTATAAGTGTAAGGGGCATAAAGATAGTTGTAACAACCGTCAGTATCGTCATGATGCTGTTTTGTTTGATATCCAGATGTGCCTTGTATTGGTCTCTCAGCTGCATAGTATAATCGCGCAAAGAAGCCGAATAGTCATGAAGTCTTGATACACGATTTAAGAACAGCCTAAAGTATCTTAGGTTTTTCTGCTTAAAGAAATTGTTTTCATTCTCTTCAAGTTCCTGCCCCAGATCCAGGAGCTGTTCATAATGGATACGAAGGTTACGGATATCGCTTCTTATATCATTCAGTCTGACTGATGGAAAAGTGTCCTTACCGTCCATTATTGTTTTTTCCATGGACTCCAGTTCACACTCATATTTCTCCATGAGTCTTAAATCATCTATCACTATCTGATCCAGAAAATCATATATAAATCTCTCAAGGCTCGGAAACTTCCACTTTTTTACACGCAGGATATTTGCTATCAATTCTTCTGCCTTCCCGCTGTCATCGATAAATACTATTCCTTTTTCGTCAAGTACAAAGGCAAACTTGCTGTCATCTCCTGAAAGATCACTTCTGTCCGGAATAGAAAACGAGCCTGTAAGAGAATCATAGTTCACTTCAGCTTTTGTAGTGAATATCTCAGCCAGATCAGGTCCTATATCTATACCCATTTCAAACATATCCAAATCCTGTTTCCATTCTTCGGAGGACAACACGGCAACATATTGTTTATCCGTGGTTTTTAAATCTTCCTTTTTTATCTCTTTCAATGTTTCTTCAATCTGATAAAACATCCAACTCCTCCGTAAATAAATAGTTCCATGTTTTACAACCAATATTAATCAATAATTGCCGTAGTGAACAGAGTCATAAGTTCATAGTATGTACTCGACGCTCCGGGCATATCGTCTGTAGAAGCTCCAACCATCTTTTCTCCGTCCCAAAAACTTACTGACTGATAACCGCCGCAGATTCCCGGCATGAGGCTTTTATTCTTCTCCTTATTATCGATGCCGTATTTTCTGATGATTTCCAATGCAGGTTCAATGACAGTAGTTGGTATGAACCGGAAACGCTTGCCGCGCTGCATTATGAGTTGGGTATCCGAAAACTTCCACACCTGGACACCATCATACTGGGGAGGATTGGTCGACTTATATTCTGATAATGAGAAAAGCAGTTCCTTCTTAATCTCCGCTCCGCACTTGCTGCATGTATCTCCGGTCTGAAGTTCGGCTCCACATTTTGAACATGTCCAACCGGCTTGCTGCTCCTGTTCGGAATTATTGGTTCCGTCATCAAACACAGGCTCTATATTGCCATCATCGGTAATCCTGAACGCAACCGGTGGTATTGCAGAAGCAGGTGATGGCGAAGGAGTTATTTTCTGTATTTGCGCTGAAACAGGCTTACCGCATTCCGGGCAGAAATTGCTGATGGGACCGCTATATCCGCACTCACAAGTGAATGTACTGCTTTCTTTACGCTGAGCTCCGCAGTTCGGGCAAAATCTGCCTGAGAAAATCTGCCCGCATTCACATTGCTCTTCGCCGTCTTTCAGTGTTACGGAAGAAGCTGCCGCATCACGGGACAATACGAAACTGAGCTTTTCACCCGTGGAAGCAGCAATCAGGTCGATATGAAGCTTATCTTCAATATCGTGCCATGCGGAAGCAATGTTGTAGATCGTCTGATCACCTTTTTTTAGGGCTGTGTCACCAAGCTTTATTTTGAGATCCTCACCGAAGTTATGCTGATATGTAAAACCATCAGAACCCCCCATCATTCCCAGGCCCATAAATCCCTGCATTGATGCTGTCATGTCAAGGCCTGCCGGAACCACGTCGTAATAACCATCAATTACTGCATCCCCATATTTTACAGTGATATGCACTGTATCCGTAAGGACAGCTTCAATAGATCCGTCATCACTCTTCCATGTATCTGCAAGCTGCTTATAGTACATATAGTTAGGATTTTGTATTGTCATGAAAGTTCTCCTTATAATCATCCCAGAAGAAATACCGCATATCCAAAGTCCCATGTAGCATCCTCAAAACTGTTGATAAGGTACTCTTCGATATCATCCATACCATATCCGGTAAGCCTTGAAATAAGTACCATCATGTCACGAACCGTTTCGTAGGGAACTGTTTTATCCGGACATGAACGCCATTTGAGATATACCGCATGCTCCATAAGGGCATATTCCATCATCATCCACTCAAACTGCATTACGAGATCCGGAATATCCGCATCAGGAAAAAGAAGAGTTGAAAAGGTCTCGGATACAAGATAATTTCTCATGAGCTTTTCATATTCTTTGTTTTTTTCACGGAATACAGCATAGTCCGAACAATCCTTCAATCGCTCTGCCTCATCTATCATAGGACCAAGGAACTCTGCATATCTTCCTTCTTTTACATAGTTCTCTGTGATATCAAGAAACAACTCGTTACGTTCTTTCACTGATTCTTCCGGTTCCTCAAACAGTGTTTCTATTGTTTCTTCCAGCTCCTCTAAAGTCTCTCCGGAAAGATACTCCCCAGGATCCCTGACGTCATTTTTGGAATATATATCCAGAAGAACAAAGAAAGCCTTTAGAAGGTTTATCCTGTTACTCACCCTATCATCGGCCAGATAATACATCATGAGATCTCTGACCTGTCTATATACATCTTTTTGATTTTTGATCACGGAAACATCTTTGTAATCAAATCCGGTGAAACTCAAACTGTCAATGTCTTTCCATTTGTCAACAACCTCAGGGCAACATGAAACCAAAGCTTTTTCTATGCGGTCAGAATAGACATGACTCTCTCTTGGAAAAGTATGGCAGGTTTTTGAAAGAACCTCTTCTCCATGATTCTTCACAAGTATGCATAACCGGTCTTCTTCCAGAAAAGGACACTTCATATTTGGAAGCAGTCCGATCACTTCCGAGTCATCTGCTTTTACTATGAAAGCATCCAACATATCGCTTTCACTGACAGATTCCGGGAGTCTGCCCTGTTCTTTCATTCCTGCCGGAGTCTCTATTGATTTCCATTTCTTTTTTGTGTCCGGATCCACAGCAATCTTCCATTCTTTACAGCATGTGAAAGAGCAATCCCCTCCTATGCATCTGAAATCTTTATAGTATTCCGGCTCAATGATATATTTTGACATATTTGTATTTACTCTGTTTTTGCATGCGCTAAATCCGTATAGATTTTTCTGCGGCTTCGGCATCTTCAGCTGCTTTTTCCGCTGCCTTCGTGTTCGATAAAGCCATTTTAAAATAATTTTTATAAGTCCCACACAATCATCCCTGTTTCGTGTGACTGAACAGTCGCTTGAAAACCTGTTTAATTATACAACAAAGAAGTTGATATGAAAAATACGCGGTCCTGCAGGTAATAAAGCAAAAAAAGATCTGCCGTACCTTTCAGTGCGGCAGACCCTTTGTTTTAATGTTTTTTATCGTTATTCATAAATGAGCCCTGGTTGCCCATATCCTTAATGTTTATTCCGGAAGCATCTACCCGGGCTTCTGATGACTGTTCATCACTGTTTGCCGAAAGCTTTCCGTCAAGCTGAAGTCTGATGCTTTCAGCTCTCAGAAGACAGGTTTCCTTAAGCGTTTTATAAGCCTGAGTGAATTCATCAGCTGTGTAGAAAGCTGTAGGATCCTTTTCAACATAAGGGAGAAGCATCTCATAAAGAGCGTCTGTTTCTTCCTCAAATCTTCCTGATTCAAAATACTCGCTGATAAGTGTCTCAAATGCTTTGTGATACTGTTCAAGGTATTCGTCATTTGAAACGATCCAGTTCCACATAGGTCTGCTGTCCGCTGTAGTTCCCGAAAGAGGAGTGTCTATACCCATGTTTATAAGTGATGTGGCATCTCTGCTTTCCTCCTTATCAGGTCCACCCATACCCATGCCCCCAAAGGTTCCGAGGGATGAGTTGTAATCCCATGGAATCATTGAAAGCTTTCCGTCATTTTCATAGAGATAATAGTTGTGCAGCATATTACCGGTATAGCTGTCGTAATTAAGGACAAAGTTATGAGCTGCAAAGTATCTGATTATCTCATCCGTATAGAGATACTCATCCGGGTTTTTATTCTCTGAAAGTGCCTTGAGAGCTGCGATAACTCTCTGTTCATCCTCTTCATCGACCTTGGTTTCGGCATTATCAAAGATATCCGGATAGCTGGTTATTTCATCATCGGAATAAGCAAGGTCTGCACCCTTTGCAGTTTCTCCGAAACCGCCTCCGAAGCCTTCAGGCATGCCACCCGGGAATTCAGAGGATTTTCCACCGGTTGAATCTTCAGTTTTTTCACCCTTTTTGCCGCCCTTCTTTCCGCCGGCTTTGCCCACATTGTCAAGCTGTTCGGGTTCAGGCTTATAAAGTTCGCCTTCTCCGTCGTGGTTACGTTCAAGATAACTGTCGCTTACATCCTCTACCGCAAGATAAAGACCATAATCCTCGCCATTGATGGTGAGCCATACATAGCTTGTAAGAGGTGCTTCGGCACCGGCTTCCCTGAAAATGGTGTAGCTGAGGTAATCCTTCATGTATGTGGCATCGCCAAAGACATTATTCAGATTCAGCTTGTCCAGACCGTAATAGGTCTGATCATCCACATACTTTCCGAAATTAACCTTGAAGCTGTATCTGTCACTGTCTGAATCCGCCACAGATGAAAGGCTGGTGTTACCCTTCGTTGCAAAGGACACGCTTTCAATGTTTTCACCGTCGATGTTGACAGATACTTCGTATTTTTTCTTATCGGTAGGCTTCTCCAAAAGCTCTGCCCAATCATCCTCCGATATGGTTACATCTATTGTATGAACATATGAGGTATCAAAAAGCTTTGACTCATAAGTCATCTCTTCAGCCTTTGCTTCTGCTGATGTTCCCTCCTTTGAAACACTGTCATCCGCTTCCGAAGCCTTGCTCTCCGCCGCTTCAGTTGTCTGCACGGCTTCTGTACCTGCTTCCGGTACATCATTGTTTCCGCAGGCACTCAGAAAAAGTGATGCAGCCGTGATCATGGAAAAAATCAATGTTCCTGTCTTCTTTATCTTCATAAAGTCCTCCATTGATATATTTGGAAAAATCCGGTTTTGCTATCAATATCATAGCTCATTTATTTTACTTTTCACCACATATCATAACAATTTAACTTGAAGTATAGCTGAAAAAGGAAGTCAAAAGCATATACGTTGTTATCTTTCATTGAGCCGTCAGATCTGCTCCATCACATTCACCATTTCTATGGCACCAACAGCACAGTCATAGCCCTTGTTTCCTGCCTTGCTTCCGGCTCTTGATATAGCCTGCTCGATGTTGTCGGTTGTCAGAATTCCGAACATAACAGGAATTCCGGTCTCAAGTGAAATCTGTGCAACACCCTTTGAAACCTCATTACAAACATAATCGTAATGACTTGTCTGTCCTCTGATCACCGCACCCAGCGCGATAACCGCATCGTACTTTCCGCTCTTCGCCATACGCTTCACAACTGCAGGTATTTCAAAGGCACCGGGTACCCAGGCGGCGGTAATGTTCCCGTCCTCCACTCCGTGGCGGACAAGTCCGTCAATGGCTCCACCAAGCAGTTTGTTCACGATGATCTCATTGAATCTGGCTGCCACGATACCAACCTTCATTCCCTCTTTTGCAACAAGCTTTCCTTCCAAAACATTGATCTCTCTCATTTTTATTCTCCTCTATAAATGCATGTTTTTCGCCATTTATCTCTGACATACAGATGCGTAACAGTTCAGCCGGGATGCCTTATTTTCGCAGTGAACAAGGCGTTACATTGACCCATGTTCCGGTTACCTGCATTTGGGTCATCCTGAATGGTAAGTCACAATGACTCAATTTCAGGTAATCAGTATTTGGGTCATCCTGAATGGCAGGTCACAATGACTCAATTTCAGGTAATCAGTATTTGGGTCATCCTGAATGGCAGGTTACATTGACTTATATTCTGAATTCTGAGTTTTAAGGTCAATCTGTGGCTCCAATAACTCCGGATGGTGGGGAAAAGAGCCGACCACGGTCTTCGCGAACCATTGCCGGCTGAACTGACATACAGATGCAGATCTAATTGGCTCCAAATTCTCAAAATCTCTTGACTTTTACCGGAAATATTATGCTTTCAGTTTTCCCTCGAAACCGAAGTACACAAAATCAACCTTGGATTTTGCCTCAGGCTGTTTCATCTTCCTTCAGATCTATGGCATTAAATATATGCCCCATCTTTATTTTCTTTGTCCTGAGATACCTTATATCGTACCTCTGTGCCGGGATCTCAATCGGAACCCGCTCGCTGATGGACAGACCGAAATCCTCAAGGGAATAAACCTTATCCGGATTATTGGTCAGAAGCCTCAGGGACTTCACTCCCAGATCTCTAAGTATCTGCGCGCCAACCCAGTACTCTCGCATGTCCGGTGCAAAACCGAGCTTAACATTGGCCTCCACAGTGTCATAACCTTCTTCCTGAAGTGCATAGGCTTTTATCTTATTGATGAGTCCGATTCCTCTGCCCTCCTGCCTCATATAGAGCAGAATCCCACGGCCTTCCCTTTCTATCATCTCCATTGATTTTTCCAGTTGAAGTCCGCAGTCACATCTCAGGGAACCGAATGCATCCCCCGTAAGACACTCCGAATGAACCCTGCAAAGCACATCTTCACCCGTTCCGATATCACCCTTTACAAGCGCAACGTGATGCTCCCCGGTGATGTCATTAACATAACCGTACATCCTGAACTCGCCGAATTTTGTAGGGAGCTTTGCCGAGGCTTCCTGCACCACATGCTTTTCATGGATGCGAATGTAGGTTTGCAGATCCTTTATGGTGATAAAGGTAAGGTCATATTTTTCTGCCATCTCCCAAATCTCTGAGGTCATCATCATGGTTCCGTCCGAAGCCATGATCTCGCAGCAAACACCACACTCCGTAAGTCCCGCAAGCCTCATGAGATCAACGGTTGCCTCTGTGTGACCGTTTCTCACCAGTACACCTCCACGCCTTGCAGTAAGTGGGAAAACGTGGCCGGGACGCCTGAAATCGCTGCCCTTTGATTCTCCTGCTGCCAGCTTCCGCATAGTGAGTCCACGCTCCTTTGCAGAAATCCCGGTTGTTGTGTCTATATGATCAACCGATACCGTAAATGCCGTCTCGTGGTTGTCCGTATTCTCGGAAACCATAGGCGGAAGCAGAAGCCGGTTTGCGATTCCCAAACTCATGGGTGTACATATAAGTCCCTTTGCATAGCTTGCCATAAAATTGATATTTTCCTGGGTTGCAAATTCTGCCGCACATATCATGTCGCACTCATTTTCCCTGTCAGGATCATCTGAGCAAAGGATGATCTTTCCCTGCCGTAAATCCTCCAGTGCCTTCTCGATACTTGCATATTTTCGTTCCATTTTTTCCTCCATCCCGCTTTTTTTCATCCGGTTATTTCTATATTCAAAAAGCTCCGCAAAAACTCCGGTTTTTCTGCTTATTTCTTCCGGTTAACGATATTAAGCTGATCCGATCATTCTACAGATACCTTTCCAGAAACTCCATGGTCATCCCACTCTGAGAACCACGGTCATATACTGATACTTCATCATCATAGTTTTCATCTGAGTGAATCCTCTTTATCCTGACTTCGTTTTCTGATTCACCCCGTATATCTCCGCTTCGAATTTGTGCCCCCAGGAGTTTGCCAACGTACTTTCCGATGACGTCACATTCCAGATTCACCGGACTTCCGACTCTCTTTGATGCCAATGCTGTCTCCCTGAGGGTATGCGGTATGACCGATACCTTAAATATCTCATCATCAACATAAGCCACAGTAAGGCTTATCCCGTCTATGGCTACCGAGCCCTTTTCGATAACATATTTTAGGATCGACCCCGCCGCCCCGATGCTGAACCAGACTGCATTTTCTTCTTTTCTTATATCCCTTACCACTCCGGTTCCGACGATATGTCCGGATACTATATGTCCGCCAAATCTTCCGTCTGCCGCCATGGCTCTCTCCAGATTGACAGTATCTCCCGGTCCTGCCCCGGACAGGGAACTTCTTCTGACAGTTTCCGCCATGACGTCTGCCGCGAATGCATCCTCATGAAGTTCTGTCACCGTAAGACAGATTCCGTTCACCGCTATGCTGTCTCCGGTTTTTGTTCCTTGCAGAACCTTTCTGCAGCTGATGATGATCCGTCCGGAACTTCCATTTAAATCAAGGTTCCTGATCAAACCCTTCTCTTCGATTATCCCCGTAAACACTTATTCCTCCCTCATCTATAAATGCATGTTTTACACCGTTTATTTCTGACATACAGATGTCAGTCTAATCGGCTCTATTAACGCGTGTTTTTCGCCATTTGTGTCGGCTGAACTGTTACCCATTTGTCTCTGACATACAGATGCAGATCTATCCGGCTCCCTCTCCTTATCCACCGGGGACAGTTCTCGCCGGCAAGAACCGTCCCCGGTGGAATTCTAAAACGTCTGTCTATCTGACAGTTTTCCCTGAAACTACATATCTGATCAGAATGTCTTCACCGATTTGTTCCACATCTTTTATCTCGCATCTGTAGGCGTCCTCTGGATTATCCACTCCCAAACCCATGACCGGAGTTTTTGCATTACCGGCAAAAATCTTTGGTGCGATAAAAGCATCAATTTCATTTACGATTCCTGCCTTCAATGCGCTTTCGTTGAGTGTTCCTCCGCCCTCCAGAAGTATGCTGTCGATTCCTCTTTCACCAAGGATAGTCATCAGTTTTTGGAGATCAACACCGGACTCGCTTATCCTTTCTTCCGGACAACAATTGATGACCGCGATCCCGGCTTTACCAAGCTCCTTTAGTTTGAAAGCTATATCTCTTAAACACAGATCCTCATGAAATCCTGAATCCTCATGAATATCACCCATGATCAGGTTTTCAGATATATCATGGGAAAAATCGTGCTCCGGATCTAACTCGCCAACGGGAATCCCGGGAAAACCACAAGCCACGATGGTGCTGTAATCATCAGCTGTTTTTACAATTTCAGAAGTAAGGGGAATCCTCAATTGACTGTCACAAATGATCCTCACAGGTGACCTTCCTCCGGGTATCCGGCAATTCAGCATAGGGTCATCTGCCAATACAGTTCCTATCCCCACCATTATCCCCATATGAGCATGTCTCATTTCCTGAACCCGCCTTCTCGCCTCTTCCCCCGTGATCCATTTGGATCTGCCGGTTTTTGTTGCGATTTTTCCGTCCATGCTCATGGCATACTTCATAGTGACATAAGGCTTTTTTGTGGTTATAAAATGAAAGAAAACCGGATTCAGTTCATCGCACTCATCCTTTAGAAAGTCCTCCACCACTTCGATCCCATTCTCTTTCAGGAACCTTACTCCTTTTCCTGCCACCTTTGGATTTGGATCCCGGGAACCTATCACCACCTTCTTTATCCCGCTCTCCAGAACAGCTTCGGTACAGGGCGGCTGCTTCCCGTGATGACAGCAGGGCTCCAATGTCACATACAATGTTGCCCCTTCCGCACTCTCAGACAGATTTTTTATAGCATTACGCTCTGCGTGAAGACTTCCGTACCGTTCATGAAACCCTTCTCCGATAATGTTTCCGTCCTTTACAATTACCGCTCCGACCAAAGGATTTGGATGGCACCATCCTTCTCCCAGCCTTGCCAGCTCAATTGCACGACGCATATATTTTTCATTTTCCAATGGGACTCCTCTCTGATCCTGGGAGCTGCCTATTCTTAAGACATAAAATATTTTTTATTAGCCAATAAGCTTACATCTGAATGTCAGATATAAAGGCTCGAAAAACAGCATTAGGAGGTGATGAGAAGGAAGAAGAAATATTGAAATCCTGAAGCATTTCAATATTATTTGAACATTCATTTATAAGAGCTAAAGTAAATCGTTTTTTTATAAAAAAATCCCCGAAACATAACTGTTTCGGGGTTGATATACCTAGCAAAAAGAAAACCGATATTTCGATTTCTCTATCTTCTTCCATCCAGACTATACTGTCGGCCCCGGAATCTAACCGGATCTTGCCATAAGGCTCGCGGGCTTTACCGCCGATAAGGAATTTCACCTTCCCCGAAGATCGTATTCATTTTCAAGATGATCAAGTCATCTCTTTTCTTTTGGAATCATATATCATTATTCCATTCATGTAAAGCAATTTATTTTTTTGCAAGTGTGCGCATTGTCTGAAGACCTTCCAAATCCTCACTTGCCTGTCCTTTTTCTCTTCCGTGAATGCTGTTCCAGTACTGACTGGATGCTATTATTAAGTTCATCAAAAGTAGCAGATAATCCACCTAACTTATCGTATAATTATTTTCTACCTTTACTTTACCTTTCGCTGTAGGATCATCCATTATTATTTGAGATACCTCCGGAACACTGATGACACCTGACTTTGGATTCTTTATACTGGTGACCGGTGTTAGAATTGTTGCTTCAACCTCGGATTTTTCGAAAGCAAGATCAGTTTCAATCATCTTACAGTCGATCAGTTTAAGTCCTTTACAATAGCATAAAGGCTGTGTTCCGATTATTGTACAGTTCTCAAACGTCACGTCCTCACAATACCATGCAAGATATTCACCCTTGACGACACTGTTTCTTACCACAACGTTCTTAGCATGCCAGAAAGCATCCTTGGTATCAAAACTACAGTTTTCAAATACAGAATCTGTAATATACTGAAATGAATATTTACCTTTAAGCGTCACATTATCAAACTTAAGTCTGTCTGATCTCATCATGAAATATTCACTCTGAACCGTTGTATCTTTCATCTCGATATCCTTGACCGACCAGCCGAATTCCGGTGAGTTTATATCACAGTCATAAATCTTTATGTTTGAGCATTCTCTCAGTGCTTTTATCCCATAGAGATGAGTATCACTGATTGTCGCATTGTTCGTGTACCAGAGTGCGGCTCTGCATTTATCCGTCATCTCACTGCCGGAAATCTTCAGATTTTCATCATGCCAGAATGGGTATCTTAAGTTAAAAAAGCTGCTGATTACTTCTATATTCCTGCTTTCTTTTAAAGCGCTCTCTCCGTCTATAGGTCCGTCAAAGCTGCAGTTTTCTACTACAATTCCGTCGCTTCCGTAAAGAGCTCTTTCTTCATCGAAGAACTGATCTTTACAAATTGTTAACCCCATATCTTTAAACCTCTTATTTATTTGAATCTTCGCAATCATCCCAACTAAGGACTCCCGTTCTTAATGCCTCGTCATAGCGGGATATCTTATAATTGAGTTTGTCCATGGTGGCCTGATACTTATCAAGATTCTCCTGAACTGCCACTCTGGCTTCCGCAAGAAGATTCCTTCTTGCTTTGATTGTTGAATCTCCTTCCTGATAGAGCTTCACATACTCGATCAGCATTTCTACCGGAACTCCTGCACTCCTCATACATACCGCATTCTCGACCCATCCGATATCTTCTTCAGTATAATCTCTGTTGCCACCCTTTGTCCGATGAACCTCGGGTATAACGCCAACACGTTCATAATATCTCAAAGTATCAGGTGTAAGATTGTATTTTTCACATACTTCCTTGATTGTCATACTCTTTTATCTCCTATCATTGGCAACATCATATATGCAAATGGCTTACTTCTCTAAATGCACTATACTCCTTGGAGTTAACTCCAGGTCAACAGGTTTATGAATTTTTTATATTTACAAATAATTCATTCAAAAAAAAGCGTCTAACTCATGATTAAGTTCACGAGTTAGACGCTATACTTCGTCAATCAATCTCAATCTCTGTCATAAATGGTACCCCTTAACCTAAAGCTGGAAACAACAGAAGTCACTACATTATTTTAAGGTCATACCGTCCTTAAATGCGTTTCCAACTACATTACCAAGGCCAATATAGGTGTTATTACAAGGATCAAAAGTAATTGGCTTTAATTTCTTGGGATCAATCTTTCCATCAGTGACCACACTCTCATCTGCTGAAACATTTACTATTTCACCGATAAGGATTCCATCATTAAAACTCTTAACCTTACATTCAAGTGCCATAGGAAGTTCATCGATAAGCGGAGCATTCACATACTCACTCTTTGTTGCATGGAATCCGGCCTTCTCAAACTTGTTTGGAACCTTTTTCCCTGACTCGATACCTACATAGTCGCAGGCTACAACATAATCTTCTGTTGCCATGCTGACTGTAAATGCCTTTGTAATGTTGAAATTATCAGTTGTCTTGTGTTCAGAAAGGCTTATAGTGATCTCTTTAAAGTCTGTCGTAATTCCCCAGGCTGCATTCATCGCATTGGGAACACCGTTCTCATCATAGGTTCCAATGATTAAAACCGGCTGTGGTAACATAAGTGGTTTAGCTCCAAAATTAACTCTGCTCATGGTTATTTCTCCTCGCAAATATGCTGACAATACACTTTTACTTTATTCATTTATATATCCCAGTTCGATATACAACTGATAATATTCATCATATAATCCACAGCAAGCATCCATTCCCATATTGGTGGAAAATGCTTTTTGCATAACTACCTCCCAGCTACCAT